>OLPQ01000103.1_pt1 | contig 71491 bp, 60 predicted proteins | sample 1672451 | NCBI WGS metagenome assembly OLPQ01 (sample SAMEA3136687, study PRJEB25190) | human gut metagenome | biome: human gut; feature: human-associated habitat; material: faeces | place: Austria | collected 2013
TTTGACATTTATTATCTACCAAACACTTTATCGAACAATTAGCTTAATGGCATTGCCTGATACTTTCATATGAGACAAGAATATCCACTATTCACCGTTTACTAAAAAAGTAAGTGCTCGCTGAGTTCAATAAAGATAAAGAAACAGTTCAAAAACGAGATCGGAAATTTTAGCATTATTAGAGAGTAGGGAGTGAAAAAGAGACTCAACGCCATCAAATAGCTTATGAAGGCATTGAGTAGGAAAAACATAGGAAGTTAACAATCGCAATCAAACACCCCATTTTCCAACACATGGTATTTGTTTTATAATAGATGTTATAAAATAACCAAAGATAAATATTAAAAATGCATTCAAGATTGATAGCAAAGGATATCTGTAATTAATTGTCTTCATAATGTAATCTGAAATTTGCACAAATACAACATGTACTAAGTATATCCCTAATGTAGCATCAGCTAACTTATAAATAATATTCTTTGTTTTTCTTTTGAACTGCATCTTTCCAATTCTCTCTTTAACTACAATGAAAACCATAGCTGAGTAACAAACAATGTTTAATGTCAGATTATTAAATGTTGCTTGACTTGCTACACCTATATACCTTCCATAAAATATTCCACCAAGCACTGCATATATCATTCCTATTATTCCTGTAAATATAAGTAAATTTCTATGTTTGATTTTATTATTATATAGATAATATCCCAAAATGTAATACCCTGTATAACCTAGCGGAAGAAATAAAAACATTTTTCTTGTAGAACTATATTTGCTATTTTTTCAACTTGCGGAACAACCGCAAGCATCCCCGGAATCCAACATACTACTATAGATAAATACAAAAAATATTTACAAATAATCTCATCTTCTATAATTTTATTAAGAATTGGTGTGATTGCATATAATCCAATAATCATCCATAAATACCAAAGGTGATAATATCCATTTATTAATTCGATTATGATAGTTTTTAAACTAATAATATCAAAATCTCCCTTTAATAACCGAAACACAAAAAACATAACCGACCATACTAATATCAGTATCGCTATTCGGAAAATATATTTCTTATATATTTCACCTATATTTTCCCCCCTACTTTTTCCTAAAAATAACGCACCACTAATCATAACAAAACAACAAACACCAATTCTAGAAATTGAATTGAACATTACATATATAGGCCATTCCCTAGAATAGATATCTAAATTTTGCACTCCGATGGCTGATACATGAAGAAGCACGACACTAAAACATGCTATAATTCTTAGTGCTTCTATCCACAATTCTCTTTCTTGATTTTTGGTTCTCAATATAGTTTTTTTCTCACCTTTCGACATTTCACATATTTCCTTTTATTATTTATCCTAGATTATGGACTTTTAGTCTGATTCTATTTTTCTTGAATATTTTCAATTCCCAAAAATTCTACCGCTCGTTTACAATTATTTCCATCATAATAATCAAAAATCCGTTCACGTAATGTCTGACGTTTCTCATAAAATCTATCTCTACCATCTAATATTTCTTGAATAAATATTATCATATCATCAAAACATTCTATATAATCTCCTGCCATATATTCTTTCGGATTATTTACACAAAGTCCAATTTTGTAATTTTGAATATCACTAAAATCGTATGCAATCGGTTTATTGCACTGTAAGTAATCAAATGCAGCTGATGAATAGTCACTAATCAAAGCATCACAATCTTTCATTAAACGATAATTATCAACCCCTAATTTCTTTACTGTATTGCCAGTTAATATTACAATATTAGAAGTGCTTTCTATTTTTAGTTCATCTAATGATTGCATTGGATGAATTTTTAAGATTAAGAGACTATTATTTTTTTTCAAAAATTCATTTAATTTATTATATTCTCCTAAATTTTTAATTAAAGGAATTCCTAATGCTCCAATAGACTCACTATCTTGACGATCATAACCTCCACCCTTTCGGAATGTTGGCATCCATAAAATAACCTTTTTATATGACATAGTAGTTATCTTGCACAAATCCCCATTTTTATTATAAAAATTATCCACATATGGAAAACCAATATAACACAGTCTAGAATCATTTCCATCAAGCATAAGCTGATCAGAAAAAACTTCTGTTAAATAATGAGATGGCATTGCTACATAATCAAGTTCATTTGGTAATTTTATATAACCTTTACAATTTTTTAAGCCAAATCCACCGTGTCCAAAATAAATAGATGTTTGATCTTTACGTAATTTTTTTAAGCAGTCATTATCGAAAGTAAAATATTTTCCAATCCATTTATAATAATTTTTCTTTATCCCCGGTTTATATGCTGCAAACCACTCAACATTTTTCGGAAGATGTTGAGGTACTGATTCTGGATGTTTTAAAGACCATACAATTTTATATTTTTCATTATACTTATTTTCTATAAGATAGTCGTAAAACATACCTCCATTACTATCAAAATCATTATGACTTTCAATCACAATAATGTTCTGTAATTTTTTATGCTTTAAAAAAGGAGATAAGCATTTTTGAATACATAAATCAATTTTATATTTATATATAGTTTCTATTGCTCCTTTTACGCCTTTTCTTTTGAGGTATTTAATCGCATTCATTCAATCCCATCTCCCCACAATATTAACTATTTTTCTTCATTTTTCTAAATTCTAATAATAAACTCTTTATTTTATTTCTAAATATCAAAGTGATTATTAATATAGATGCCAAAATTGCATACCTTATAAATATATACCGATAAGTTACTGCAAACACTGTCATTCCTATAATAACGATAAAAGACATCAAACAAATCATTTTCATATCATAAACGTTATTTTTAATATTTTCCTCTTTTAATACCTTTCTATAAAAAATATAGTGCAATACTGCCAAACAAATATAGCATACCAATGTTGTATATCCAGCAGCATAGTAGCCATATATTTTAATAAAAATAAAGTTCAATATCAAATTTACAATGGCACTTATGCCTGTTGCAAGTGCAATAAATCTTGTCTTTTGAAAATAAAATTCAATATTACTAAACAATGTATACAAAAAAATAAAAAAAACTGAAGCTGCAATTGGCGGAATAACATATATCGCTTCTAAATACTTTTCACCTCCAAAAATTCGTATTGCTTCTGGAGAAAATGCCATTGTAATAAAGCATAGCGCAGCAACTAAAATTAGTATTGGTTTTGTCGCATCCTTAATAGATTTTTCATTATTTTTTTCTAATGCTCTATATATATATGGTGTTAACGAATTATTAATAGCTCCTGTGATCAAAATCATCATCGTCGAAATAGTATAAGCTACACTATAATAAGCCGCCTGTGAATTTCCAACCATTCTTCCAATCATCACTCTATCAGACTGATTTAAAATAAACGTTGATAAATAATGTGGAATCAACGGTAAATTGAATAGTAACGCAAATTTCCAATATTGTCTAGAAAAAAAACATTTTCCAGATTTAAAAATCAAAATAAATAAAGCTCCTGCGAACAATGCCTTTGATAAAACATCTGTATATACTCTCGCTTCTAATTTTTCTGAAGAATATAATACTGCTATTACACCCCCGCCTAAGGAAAAAACAGACATTGCTATGGTCAGAAACACATATTTTTTATACTTGTAATTAAAAATTTGCTGTGAGGACCATAATTCTAACGCTGGTATAAATAACAGTTCTATAAACATGGCAAGCATTAAATTAATAGGTAATTCAAACACATTAGTCCAAAAGTCAATCTTCAATATATATATAATAAACCATATAGCTGTAATTATTGTCGTTAATCCTAATTGCGAAGATGTAAAATTCATTTCATCTTTTTTATATAAAATTAGTCCTTTCTGATATCCTCCTTGAAAAACATTTAAAGATGTAAAAATAATTAAAATTGAAAACCATGACTGAAAAATAGCAAATGTACCATACTGTTCTTCCGTTAAAATTCGGGTAAATATAGGTGTCGATACGAGTGCGATTCCTTTGTTTATAACATTACATAATGTGTACCACAAGGCTGCCTTTACTGGAAGGGACATATTGTTATATTTTTCTTTTACTCTAAAAAAATTCATTTGATAAACTCTCCAGCTTTTTACTTTATATTTCAATGAAATTTTTCTTCTTTTTCCATTTGAAAATAGTGTTCTTTGTTTCTGTACTTAAAAGGAACTGCTGGATGTCCACCCGCAATTGCATATGCTGGAACATCTTTGCAAACTACTGAACCTGCTTGAATAATAGCTCCATCTCCAATGCTTACTCCGCCTAATATAATAACATTATTTCCAAGCCAAACACACTTTCCAATAATAACATCTTTATCCACAAAAGATTCATCATATGGAATTGCATTACCTTCATAGTTATGAAAGGATGTGATAATTTGACATCCTGGTCCACTGTGAAAATAATCACCAATTACAATTTTACCTTTTCCTGTCATTGCCATACCATTAAAAGAAACATGATTTCCTAAATAAGTATTATCCGTTATATAAGTTTTCCCACCAACATATAAATCATTACCACAATGTGCTGCTTTTTTTCTTAGTTTTTTAGGATAATATATTTTAGATAATTCAAAACGTACTTTATTTATTATTCCCATTCAAACTCATTCCTTCCTTGAATATTCTAATTTCGGAAAAACATATACAATTGCCAAAACAAAATACATATAGCAATATAACGTAACACTTTCAAAAATCATTACAAACAAAAGTGTAACTATAGTAGCATTAAATAAAACAACGTATTTTTTTTGTTTAAGCTTATTAACATTTTTAACGAATGAATAAACCATTATCCAAAAGGCCATTGCTAAAACAATTCCACCATCTAACATATTTTGGAGTATCTGATTATGAGCATAATTAAATCCGCCACCTGTCCACTCAGTCCAAAATGGTTGCAATAACACTCCATCTATCCCATAGCCAAACAATGGTTTGTTTACAATCTTAATTAAAGCTTCTCCCCAAACAAATCTTCTTCCTGAAAAATCTATATTGGGAATAATATTTCTGTTAATTGAAGTTATGTAAACTACAATTAAACTCATAATTATCATTCCTATTAAATAAATTTCTGTTCTAAAACAGAACAAGTGATATAATTTCCATTTATATGTTATATAAGCAATACAAAGTGCAACAGCAGACAAAATTGCTGATGAAGCATCTGTAGTAAGCATTGTAACTAAGGTGATTACAACAAGAAATATAACTCTTCTCTTATGCGTCTTAAAAATCATCCAATATAATATAGAAACTAAAATAGAAACAATTCCAAATTGCGAAATCATTTGAACATGTCCCAAAAATGTCAAATGTTCACCAAATTCGAATGGACTAATCATAAATATAAAATTCAAAATAAATTCAACCATAAAAACACACATTGTTGCTTCTAACAATGTTTTGCAATTTTTCTGCATATTTGATATCACAAACAAACACAAAAATGGAGTTGCAATTAACTGTTGTAACCCTGAAGTAACTTCTCCCCTGTTTATAAGTGTGATCAAAAATGCAAGTACAAAATATAAACAAATAAAAATCCCACTTATCTTTATTTTAATATTATTGATAATATATTTGATTTCTTTTAGCAAAATAAGAAATGCAGCAATCCATACCAAAAGAGAAGAGACATCATGATATATATTATTAATTTCTCCAAATCCTCTTGGAAAAAGAAAAGCAATAACTACAAAATAAATATAGAATCTATATCTTGATAATTTAAAACTCATTTACTTTCATACACCTCTTTTTAAAATCTTAGAAAAAATATGTTTCATTATGCTTACATTTTCTTGTCCAATTTTTCTTATTATCTTTCTTTTTATTTTAATTCTACTCCCCATCCATGAAGCACTATAATGATGAATAGATATCGTATCTTTACATTTTAAATTCTCAAGTCCTTCGCCTGGAGCAATAGGATCCATATATTTTTCAGGTAAAATTAAATTATTTTTTATTCGAGTACATTTTTCTGAATCATATATATATCCAAGTTGCTTAATCACCTCATTATTCAAATATGGACAAGCGATTTGATTTTTGTTATCAATGCTAAAATTTACAGAATCATATTTGTTTAACATTTCAAGTACTATAGAATTAAATTTTTGAGCCCCAAATCCTAATCCCGTCGTACATAAATGCCCTACCTGTTGAATTCCGATATAAAAATCATATTTTAAAAGGAAATCAAGATTTTTTAATAATTCAACATCAGTATCAAGATAAATTCCCCCATGATCATACACTACTTTTAACCTTGCATAATCGGAAACAAATGCCCACGCTTTTGCTTCATAAGCTGCTTTTGTAAATGGATGTGCATTTACATCAAAATTAGATTCATTCCAACATTTTATTTCATAATCTGGACATTTCTTTTTCCATGAATTAATGCATTTTTTCACATCATTCGGAATCGGCTTTCCGCCAAACCAACAATAATGAATAACTTTAGGTATCATTTTTATCTCCTATTCAAACTATTTTAAATCTCTGATATAGTGTGCAGGTATACCTCCCCACACTTGATAAGATGGAATATCATGATTTACAACTGCGCCTGCTGCAATCACAGCACCATCACCAATTTTGACACCTTTTAAAACCACAACATTAGCACCTATCCATACATTTTTTCCAATATATACTGGATTACTTTCTAACCCTTCTTCAACTCCATATTCTCCAAGCTTATGATCATGATCCACAATTACAGCATTATTAGCTATATTACAATTATCACCAATATTGATTTCTTTTGCACATGTAATTGAAGAATTATGATTTAAAAATACATTATTACCAATGATACATTTCGCACCTTCAGTACACTTGATATAGCATGGACCAGCTGTCATCAAAAATTCACCAATCTGTAACTTACTTCTCCTCTGCAATTCAACCTTGAATTTCCCTCTAATTGAGTTTACAGGAGTTATTTGAATATTTACTCCATACATAAGTTTCTCTTTTATATATATACAGACTGATCTAATTCCCAAAAACACTTTCTTTAAAATATTATTTAATGAAACACTGGAGGTGCTCCAATTACATACTTTAACTGTTTTTTCCTTTTCCTTATACATTTAGCAGGGACCCCCCCACACTTCATAAGGCGGAACATCTTTTGTAACAACAGCACCAGCTGCTACGACCGCACCATCACCGATATTTACACCCTGAAGAACTGTAGCACCAGTCCCAACCCAACAATGATGTCCTACATGTATTGGTCTAAAATCAGCTGTATAGTCTTGATCATCTATATCATGGCTACCTGTTATCATTTTCACATGACTAGATATATTTGTATCATGATCAATGGTGATACCACCTCTGGCATCTAATTCGGCAAACCATCCTACTGCAACACCATCTGCAAGCTTAAGCCCCTTTGGTAATAAAACCTCGACTCTTCTAGATGGAAATATATTTTTTCCAATTTCAGCTCCCATAAGCTGATAGAACCATTTTCTTATATAACGACTTGGAATTTTATTAATGACAACATTTCCAAACAATGTTATTGCATAATAAACGCATTTAACTATTTTAGGCATGTCATTTCCAAGACTTTTTGTATGTTCTTTCATTAAACTATAACCTTCCGTAATAATCTCTGTATTCTTTTGCTAATTTATCAAAAGAGAACTCCTCCATATAACACTTCTTAGCATTTACTTCAAGTTCTTTTCTCAAATTCTCATCTTCAATCAGTATATTCATTGCATCTGATAATTGACGAACATCTTTTGCATTTACCAGCAATCCATTTTCTTTATCTTCAATTATTTCAGGAGTACCATCAACACTTGTTCCAATCACTGTTTTTCCAACTGAAAAAGCTTCTATTGGTGTCAAAGGTAACCCTTCCCACAGCGAACTTAACACGACAAAATCAAATTGCTTCATTGTATTTTGTATATCTGATCTATACCCCAAAAACTGAATTAAATTCTCAAGATGTTTCTCTTTTACTCTATTAATAAGCTCATCTTTTAATTCACCATCACCAACAATAAAAAAGCGGACATTGGAATGCTTTTTTATCGTTATCTCAGCTGCATCGATAAAATATTCCATCCCTTTTTGCTCTGATAAGCGTCCAACATTTCCAATAAGAATATTACCGTTTGCACGCTCCTGTTCCAAAAGCTCTATCTTCTGATATTCACCTTCAAAAGGTTTAATTGCATTATGGATTACCACAACCTGCTGTTCCGGGATCTTGAAATAATTCACAAGATTTTTCTTAACCATCTCACCTACAGCAATCAATTGTGTGTGTTTATATGCAATTTGAGTCAACTTTTTTTTATCATTAAATGTGTTGTGCGCATTTGCAATTTTTATTATAGAATCTTTTGAAACTAACTCTGCATATAATGCTGCCATTCTATGATGCGAATGAATTATTGTAATATTCTCGTCTTTGATTATTCTTTTTATAGTTGAGAAAATTCGAGCCATATCTCTTAGATTTTTACTGGCTATATCTGGGACTGTATAATGTTTAATCCCCATTTTCTTTAATATCTCTTCGTGAACTCCTCCTGATGAACAAACTACAATTTTGTTCACTTCATCTGACAGAATCTCACACAACTGTAACACGACATTTTCTGTACCACCCAAGCTCATCGTTCGAACTATAAATAATACATTTTTATCTTTTTTCAGCATTTTTCTCCCTTTATGTGCACCATTATATTCACTATTTCCAAAAATTTATTTTAGTGATATTATGAAAGACTCATTTATATTTCTCTATTAATTTAATAATTTTAACATCATCTACAAAATATCTCTTAAACATTCTTCTAGGTTCCTGCAAGAAACGATAAAACCATTCCAAACCATGCTCACTCATCCAACGTGGAGCACGTTTTACATTTCCAGCGAGAAAATCTACTGTCGCACCTGCACAAACAGATACTTTTGCATCATATTTGCTGATGTTTTCATATATCCATTTTTCCTGCTTCGGACATCCAAAACAAGCAATTAATAAGTCAGGCCTTGCATCAGAAATCATTTTATTAATTTTATCAAGTTCCGCTTTATCTTCTTCAAATCCCATCGGTGGTGCATATGTTCCAACAATTCGAATATTCGGCAATTTTTCTTCAAGACGTTTCTTTGCCTGTTCAGCAATTCCATCTTTTCCACCAATAATAAACATAGAATAATTCTTTTTTGCTGCCACTTCACATAAAAGTGGAACCAAATCAGATCCTGAAATCTTTGCTTTTAATGGTTTTCCATGCATTTTAGAAATCCACACAAGAGGTTTTCCATCAACTAGTACCATATCCGCACTATCTACTATTTTCTTGAGATATTGATCATTTTCTATTTTCATAACAACATCAACATTGATTGCAACAATATAACTCTTCTTTTCTTTAGATATCATTTCTTCAATCTCTGTTAATGTCTCGTTCATATCAACATTATTAATAAATGTATTTAACAATGGTTGTTTTTCCATAATCTTTTACGCTCCAAAAAATCTATCTTCAAGCATTAAACACAAGCAGTGATATACCGGCAAATGCAGTTCCTGAATCATGTATGTTTCTGTTTCCGGAACACGAATAGTAACATCTGCCATTTTTACAAGTTCTCCCCCGTCTTTTCCTGTAAGACCTACTACTTTTATTCCAAGGGCCTTTGCGACAACAGCAGCACTCATTATATTTTTGCTGTTTCCTGATGTTGAAATCCCCAAAAACACATCTCCCAAACGTGCAAATCCATACAGCTGTTGAGCAAACACTCCCAGTCCATCTACATCATTAATGTATGCTGTAGTAAGTGCCTCATGTGCAACAAGTGGTATCGCCATAAGACCTCTTTCTAAATTGTTAGCAAGATCCGCTCCTCTTGTCTGATCAATTTCTTTTAGTTTCTTTGCAAAGTCTGAAGGAATTGAACGCTGAATTTTAAATCTTTTCATCAATTCTCCTGCAATATGCTCTGAATCAGCTGCTGATCCCCCATTTCCTGCAATTAAAAGCTTATGATCATTCTCATAACATTCTTCTAAAATCAAATATGCCTTTTCAATATCCTCTTTACAATTCAAAAGTTGTGGATATCTATCAATAAGCAAGTCTAAATGCCTTTGTATTTTTTTGTCTAACATACTCTTATTCCTTTTTCATTAACGCTATTCGCTGACATTTCCACAGAAATACAACTGAATCATTTTACTTCTTCATATTCCTCTGGACTATAATGAATCACTCTTGTTCCGCCATCTTCAAATCTAAATGGTATGTGCATCAGATCTTTCATTGCTTCCTTTACCATTTTTTGTTTTTCTGGTTGTACATAGAATACTAAGAATCCGCCACCACCAGCTCCAAGTAGTTTCCCACCAAGTGCACCTGCTTTTATTCCTTTTTCATATAACTCATCAATACTACTTGTACTAACAGCATCTCCTGTACCCTTTTTCAATCTCCATGTAACATCTAAAAGACGCCCAAAATCATCTAAATCTCTTTCTTTATTTGTCAACACAGCTTCTGCCTCATCAACCAACTCATACATCTTTTTCAATCTCTCTTTTTTATTTTCAGAGGTTTTTGCATTATTAGCCATTTGGACATCTGATGAAAATCTTGTAAAACCAGTAAAAAACATCATTAAATTGTCATTCAGTTGTCTTTTTCTTTCAGGTGAAATTATCACTGGTAAGACTTCATATCCATCCGCATTAAAATTAATTCTATTGAACCCACCAAATGATGCAGCAATCTGATCTTGCCATCCTCCAACTTCCTTACATAATACTCGTTCCAGATAAATCGCCTCATCTGACAGTCTTTTTTTATCTGCATATTTCCCTTTAAGTGCATAAAAAGCATTCAACATCCCTACAGCAAAGGAAGAACTTGTTCCCAATCCTGATCGTGCCGGAAGATCCGCTTCATATGTAAGACGAATTTCATGCATATCAAGCATTTTCATCGCTTCTCTTATTGCTGGATGTTGAATATCATTCACATCCGTTACCCTTTCTGTTTTTGAATAAGAAAGTTCTGTAGAATAATCAAAAAACCTTGGAAGATGTCGTACATTTATGTAACAGTATTTATCAAATGTTGTTGAAAGTACAGCACCTTCATTTTCCTTGAAATATTCTTCCATATCTGTACCGCCGCCAAAAAATGACATCCGGAATGGTGTTTTAGTTATTATCATTTAATATTCCCCTCACAGCCTCTAACAGACCGCCTTCTTCTATCTTTATAGCTTTACATCCAGCTGCTTCACCAGCCTGAATATCTGAATCAGAGTCCCCAATCATAAAACTCTGATTCAGATCAATATTTAATTCTGCCGCAGCCTTTAACAACATTCCTGGCTTCGGTTTTCGACAATCACAATCAATTTTTAATTCTGGTATTTCACCTTCATATCCCTTATGTGGATGATGTGGACAGAAATAAAGTCCATCTATATATGCCCCCGCTTTTCCCAGAAGAGTTTCCATTTTATTGTGAATTTCATCCAATTCATTCCATGTAACTTCACCACGTGCTATGACTGGCTGATTTGTTACTACAACAGCTAAATAGTCTGACTTATTTATCTGCTTTATCGCCTCTGCCGCATCAGAAAGAAGCTCCAGTTCTTCCTGTTTTCTCAAAAAACCAACATATTTATTAATTGTTCCGTCGCGATCAAGAAAAATTGCTTTTTGCTTGTTTTTCAGATTTTTAGCCTGTACAACACCTTTTTTATAATCATCACATACTGAAAGGTATCTTTCCGGTGTCCCCATATCCTTTACATACTCTGGTGAATCATAACAAAACATTTTTCCAGTTGAACAAAGTGGTTTTAGAATTTGTCTATCTAGATCAACTTTTTTTATCTTTCCATTAACCTCTTTTCCGATTTCTTCTCTATTAATCCCACTTCTTTTTAAAGCTTTTGATGAAATAACATGAAGTCCCGCATTTACTCGGTTCTTATATATATCAGGACGTGTATCCTCCTTTGTTAACCACCGTTCAACTACTCCATTCTCTTTCGATATGATTAATCCACTATCATATGGATGGGAATTAGGATGTGTAAACAACGTTACTAATCCACCTTTTTCTTTGTGATATTTAACCATTCTTTTGAAATCTACATCAAAAATTGCATCCGCATTTAAAAGAAGAAAATCATCTTCAATATTCAAAAAGAAAAGAGCTCCTGCATTACCAAGCGGCTTTTCTTCTACGAAATAAGAAATATTAACTCCCCATTTTGAACCATCACCAAAATAATTTTTAATTTTATCAGCCATATATCCGATTGTTAAAATAATATCTTTAAACCCTTGATCTCTAAGAGATATTATTTCTCTTTCTAGTACCGGTACACCTTCTATAGGAATTAACGGTTTTGGTATATTGGGAAATAATTCGGAAATTCTTGTTCCTTTCCCACCTGCCATTAACACAACCTTCATTCAGCCTATCTCCTTCTTTAGTCTTAATCATAAACAAATATTCTAGACTCGTACTGTAATCTCTCCATCCTCTTTCTTCACATCAAAAACAAGCGGATGCTCTTTCCCCCACTCCGGATCTTCCTTTTCCTTCTCATTCCATTCCTTCCATTTCTGAATGAAACCATTGTGAATCAGGTTCTCCGCCGCAAGTCTTGCCTGCACCGCTTCGTCATAATTGTCAAAAAGGCCAACATAATAGCGCTTTCCCTTGAACCCGATATCTACACGATACCGATTACAATTCTTCAACTGGAAAACGCCCCGAAAACCACTCATGTTGTCTTTTCTGCTTTTTCTCTTTTCTAGTACTTCAACACATGTTCCGTCTACGAGATGTCTTCTCTGTGCAATTTCATGACGATTTTTCTTCTGTAAACAACCGCAGCTCTGATAATTCCCATGCACAAGACCTGCTGCCGTTACGTCAACTTCATTTCCACAATCGCAGACACAATGCCAATAAACGGAGCCCCGTTTATCCCTTTTCTCTGTCGCATACTTGGCTGTCAACATACCGAACTTCTGCCCTGACAAATCTTTTGCTTTTCTCCCCATAGATCTTCATCCTTTTCAAAAAAGTTCGTAGAGTACATTACTCTACGAACTTTTTGAAAAAGCCTTATAAATCAAGGGTTGTCAGAACGTTGACCATAATTTTGACGGTAAATAAATATTGTAAAATTTATAATTGTGATTAATTTTTAGATACATGCGTTTGTAAAGATGCAAAATGGATTAGATAAAATGAAATAAATATTTTTGATTTTCAGATCTAGTAGATTGTAAATTGACTGACAATTGACCATAAATTTGACGGCGAATAGATAAAAACCATTCAAAAAAGGAGATTAAAATGACGAAAGTGTCGATTTTTCGACTTTTTTGCTAAGAGATTGTATAAATATATAAAATGAACGTATATACATTGACAGAAATATTTGAAAAGAGTAAACTATACATGATAATTATACTAAGATTTGAAACAATTTAAAGAAAAAGCATATTTCGTAGAGTAATGTACTCTACGAACTTTGTTCTGAAAGGAAAATATATCTGAAAAGAACATTTCCTGTTCAGCAAGTAGAATACAATGAAAGGACGGCCCACCTCCCGGTGGAACCGTCCTTTCTTTACTTTTTTCAGCTATATTTTCACTTTTAATCTTTCTCAAAAAGCGCTTCTTTCCGCTCTATCATCTCATCGATACGGTCAATATACTCTGTAATATTCTTCACATTTTCTACACGGATCAGATTTGTTTCTTTGCCACTGCTTGTCTTGATCTTCTCCGGCAAAACAAGCTTTGTCGTAGAGTCGGCACCGCAGGCAATAATTGTCTGGCGTTCTTCCATGATCAAAATGTTATACACCCCAGCCTTGTCCTGCTCTGCATATCCAACATTCTCGAAGTTTCCGGCAATGTTCTTCTGGCGATACAGGTAATATGGCACAAGTCCCATGCGTTCTGCTGACGCTGCTGCCGCCTCGACCATCTGTGTGATCTCACTCCCTGGATCCATTGTTCTTCCTTCCTGACCGAACTTCGCCGCACGTTTGATCGCGAGTGCGTGTACTGTCAGGCTGTCTGGATGAAGCTTCTCGATCTTCTCAAGTGTATCCTGCATATCTGCCGCATCTTCTCCCGGAAGTCCGGCGATCAGATCCATATTGATATTATCGAATCCAAGCTCACGTGCGAGGTGGAAGATTTGTTCTACATCTTCTACCGTATGTTTTCTTCCGACAAGATCAAGCGTCTTCTGCTGCATTGTCTGTGGGTTGACGGAAATGCGGGTTACAGGATATTTGCGGATCACTTCGAGTTTTTCTCGTGTGATACTATCCGGTCTTCCGGCTTCAACTGTAAACTCAAGCACATGCTCCAAGTCAAAATTCTCCCGGATTGTTCCAAGCAGACGGTCAAGCTGATCTGCCTCGAGTGTTGTCGGTGTTCCGCCGCCGATATATACGGTATCCAGCGTCTTTCCCTGCATCAGCTTTGCCGTAGCCTTCAATTCTTTGATCATCGCATCAAGGTAACGATCGACCTGATCTTTCCACTCAGCAATTGGTGAAGAACTGAATGAGCAGTAGGAGCAGATGCTTGGACAGAATGGGATTCCTGCATACAGGCTGTATCCATTCTGACAATCCAGTCGATCCAGCAGTGCTTTCTCCCGGCAAGCAATCTCATACGCAATCTGTGCTTTTTTATTACCAACACAATATTGTTCTTTTAGAAACCCAAAGATTTCTTCTTTTGTCATTTCCTGCTCGATTTTCTGCATTACAAGCTTTGTCGGACGGACTCCTGTCAGCATTCCCCAGGCAAGTTCCTGTCCTGTCTGCTTTGAGAGAAACTGATAGACTTTCTTCGTCACATCGCGTTTCTCTTCCTGCACATCTTCTGTCTGCACACATTCTTCCGGTGCAAGGGAAAAGCAAGTCCCTTCCGGCAAATGTATCTTCACCAGTGGTTCTTGCTTCTCATCTACTGTCTGCACGATATCCTCTTTTGGATAAAATGCTTTTGTGACATGGTATACGTTATAAGTAAATTTGTTCTTCTTACTTTCTATCTTTATCATATGAATGGATTATGCTCCTTCTCAAACTGAACTGATGTCTCTTCCATATGTCCCGGATAGATCTTTGTATCATCCGGAAGTGTCATAATCTTCTCCTGTACAGAGCGGACCAGCTGGCTGCTGCTTCCTGTCGGGAGGTCTGTTCTTCCGATGGAAGCACAGAACAGCGTATCTCCACTGAACAATCTATGTTCTTTTGGTAGGTAATAGCAGCATCCTCCTACGGTATGTCCCGGTGTATGAAGTACATCAACTTCAATTCCTGCGCATTCGATCACCTGACCGTCTCTTACAGGCTGTGCTCCGTGGAATGCGTATTTCGGTCCGTACATACAAGAAACATTCAGGCGGTCATCCTCGATCACCGGAAGTTCATCTTCGCCTGCGTAAACCGGCACAGGAAAGGCTTTAAGGAAATCATCGATTCCCATGATGTGGTCAAAATGTCCATGTGTCAGAAACAATGCTTTCATTTCTAGTCCATTGTTCTTGATATAATTGACATATTCCTGCGGACATTCTGCCATATCCACTGCAAAACATTCCTTTGTCTCTTCATTAGTTACAATATAGCAATTCGTTCCAATTGACCCCAGTACAATACTTTCAACCTTCATTCGTTTTCCTCCATCAGCCTGTTGTTCTCTCAATATCAATTACATTTTCAATCTGTCTGAGCTTTCCGATCACACGATTCAATTCTTCTCTTCCGTGTACAACAAATCCCATCTCCATTGTCGCCGTACCCTTCTTGCTCGTCCGGGTATTCATGGACTTCACATCAATCTTCTCTTCGGTAAATACCTTTGATACATCCAGCAGAAGTCCTCTTCTGTCGTCTGCAAATATCTTCAGTTCTGCAAGATACTGACCGCCTTCTTCGAGATCATTATCCTCCCATTCTGCTGTGATCAGACGGGATCTCTCCACATCAGAAAGATTGATGATATTGATACAATCTGTTCTGTGGATCGACATTCCGCGCCCTCTTGTTACAAAACCGACAATCTCATCTCCCGGCACCGGATTACAGCACTTTGAGAAGCGTACTGCCATATCATTGATTCCCTTAACTACGATTCCGCTCTTTGATTTGGCAATGTGCACTCTCTGTTTATTCGCTTCTGAGATCTTCTCCAAAATATTCTCATCCGTGATCTCTTTCTTATGCTCTTTCTCGTACTCTTCCAGCAGGCGGTTCACAACCTGACCCTCTTTGAGTCCGCCATGTCCGATTGCTGCAAGTACTGCATCCCAGTCACGGAATCCGTACTTTTTCTGAACGATCTGCTGATACTTCGGCTTGATGATATCCGGCAGATTAATCCCCTTGCTCTTACAGTAGGCACTGATCAGATCCTTTCCGCGGATAATATTATCTTCTTTGTATTCCTTCTTAAACCATGAATTAATCTTGCTCTTTGCCTGTGTGCTCTTGACGATATTCAGCCAGTCACGGCTCGGTCCCTTGGAATTCTGAGATGTAAGGATCTCAATTCGGTCTCCGTTCTGAATCTTATAATCAATGTTCACAAGCTTGCCATTCACTCTGGCGCCAACCATCTTATTGCCAACTGCACTGTGGATCGCATAGGCGAAGTCAACCGGTGTGGAGCCATTCGGAAGGTTCTTCACATCCCCGTTCGGTGTGAAGCAGTATACATCTTCCTGGAACAGATCCAGGTCACCTTTCAGCAGGCTTAAGAACTCACGGTTATCAGACATGTCTCTCTGCCATTCCAGGATCTGACGCAGCCAGTTCAGCTTCTCTTCCTGTGTGTTCAGTCCTTTCGTGTTGCTTCCGCCTGTCTCTTTATATTTCCAGTGGGCTGCGATACCATATTCCGCTGTCTTATGCATCTCTTCTGTACGGATCTGGATCTCGAACGGCTGTCCGGAAGGTCCGATCAGCGTTGTATGCAGAGACTGATACATATTCGCCTTCGGCATAGCAATATAATCCTTGAAACGTCCCGGAATCGGCGTATACATCTCATGGATCACACCAAGTGCTGCGTAACAGTCTTTCACTGAATCTACGATAATGCGGACAGCGAACAGGTCATACACCTGATCAAGTGTCTTGTTCTGATTCACCATCTTCTTATAAATACTGAAGAAATGTTTTACACGTCCGTATACTTTCGCTTCAATATCAGCATTCTTCATATGCTTTGATACTTCGGCAACGATCTGTTGCACAAATTCTTCACGTTCCGTCTTACGTGCATTCAGATCATGAACCAGCTGATTATAAACTTCCGGCTGATAATATTTCAGAGAAAGGTCATCGAGTTCTGTCTTGATCTTTGAAATACCGAGACGCTGAGCGATCGGAGCGTAGATATCCATCGTCTCTCTTGATTTCTCTTTCTGCTTCGCCGGTGTCATAAACTCCATTGTACGCATATTATGCAGACGGTCTGCGAGTTTTACAATGATGACACGGATATCTTTCGCCATCGCAAGGAACATCTTTCTCAGGTTCTCTGCCTGGGCCTCCAGCTTGTCCTTGGAATAGTTCAACTGTCCCAGCTTGGTAACGCCGTCTACAAGAAGTGCCACCTCTTCACCAAACTCTGCTGAGATCTCATCGAGTGTCATTGTCGTATCTTCTACCACGTCATGAAGCATTCCAGCCACGATCGTTTCTTTGTCCATCTCGAGATCTGCAAGTATGATTGCCACCCAGAGTGGATGGATGATATAAGGCTCTCCGGATTTACGGAACTGATTCTTATGCGCTTCTTTGCCTATCTGATAGGCCTTCTCGATCATCGTAATATCTGCAGAAGGATGATACTTACGCACACGAGCTATTAAGGCCTGATATAACTCCTCCGGATCCTGATAATCCTCCGGTGCTTTTACTGCATGCCCGTCCACTATCTCCAGATTTTTATTCAGATCTTCATATTCCCGAGTGCCTGCCATATCATCTTCCCCCTTCATTCATCCTGTGTTCTGTTCAGATCCAACTTCCAAAATGCTTCGTATTTCGTCAGTATGGCATATCCGACAATTTTAGACACAAAACGCCTTAGTTCTGAACAATTAATATGATTTAGTATATCACTATTTTTCCCTTTTTCAAATAAGAACTTCCCATTCTTCTTCATTTTAAGCAATTTGTACGGTTTTTTCGATATTATCTACTGATAATTGACAATTGTAAGCTGAATTGTTCTTCGTCCCATGTACTCATTGATGGATGGATAGTATGTAAAAGACATGATCTGTTTCTTTTCCATCTGCTGCAGACAGTCTTCCACTTCTCCGAAATAAACCGCTTCCATCTGATTTCCCTGCTGGTCCTCCAGTCTGCATTTCAGCACATTCCGGTTCTTTCCGAAGATTCTTGGCTGGATCACACGCAGTTTACTTTCTGCAAACAGCGGTTTCCCGTTCCCTTTTCCAAAAGGCTCCAATATCTTAAGTTCATGGATCAGCTCTTCATTAATATATGGAAATGGAAGCCGCATATCGATTGACACCTTCATCTGTAAATCCTCTTCTGTCAGATCCGCCAGTTCATTGATCCGTTTCCGGAAAACTTCGACCTTTTCCTCTTCCAGAGAAAGTCCTGCTGCCAGCTTATGCCCTCCGAACTTCGTAAATAATTCCCTGCAGCGGCTCATTTCCGCAAACATATCATAGGCTTCGATCGACCGTCCGGAACCTTTCACCCCTGTCTCTCCCTTTGTCAGTACAAAGGTCGGACGATAATAACGCTCCTTGATCCTCCCCGCAATAATTCCGGCGATACTTTCGTGACACTCTGGAAGATACACGACCAGCACCTGGTCGTCCTTCCAGGAACTTGATTCAATCTGCCGGACAGCTTCTTCTACACCTTCTTCGGTCATTTCTTTCCGGCTGTCATTTAATTCTTTCAGATCTGCTGCCAATGTCACTGCCTCTCTCCGGTTCGATGCATTAAGGAGTTCCAGTGCACGCTTGGCTGTATCCAGTCTTCCACCGGCATTGATGCACGGTCCGATCACAAATCCGATATGATAAGTATTCAAGTTCGCTGTATCTACCCCTGTACATTGCATCAATGCGTGAAGCCCTTCATTCTTCGTTGTCTTCAGAAGCTCAAGTCCCTTTTTCACAAAGACACGATTCTCTCCAACCAGATCCATCACATCACCGATCGTGGCAATCGCAACATTTTCCATCAGTCTTTCCTGCAGATGCTCTACCTCCTGCTCTGATTTTCCAGACACTCTGTACAAAACCTCAACCAGCTTATACGCTACAGCTGCGCCGCACAGCCCTTTAAATGGATACTCACAGTCTGCTCTGTGCGGATCGACCACTGCATCCGCCGGTGGCAGGAGATATTTTTTCTCCCCATTTTCTTCCAGATACGGAACTTCATGGTGATCTGTCACAACGATCGTCATCCCATTTTCTTTTCCGTAAGCGATCTCGTTCATTGCCGCAATTCCATTATCACAGGTGATGATCGTGTCTACATCATCCTCCAGTGCACGGTCGATCAGCATCTGATTCAATCCATATCCGTCTTTGATCCTGTCTGGAATATCCGTATCGACATCTGCCCCAAGTCCTGCAAGCCCCTGTTGCAAAATATACGTTGCATTGACTCCATCAATATCATAATCACCGATCACACGGATTTTCTTTCCTTCTTCTATTTTCTCCTTAAGAATATCTACTGCACGATCCATATCTTTCATCAGTAAGCCGTCATACAGATCCTCCACCGTTCCGTTCAGATAAAAATCAATTGCTTCATCTCCGATCACATCACGGTTTCTCATCAGTCGTGCAATGATCGGGGAAATCTGATATTTCTCTGCTATTCCATTAAAATCCGCCTTTTTCATTGCGACGAACCATTTCTCCATCCAAATACCCTCCCAGTCTGTCAGTATCATATCTTTTCTTATTATAACAAAAATCTGCCGTATCGAAAATCATTTTTCATTTCCGATACGGCAGATTCTATTTCGTTACTGTTTCCAGGCTGCTATTTATTTCTTAGCGTTTTTTGCTCTTTTTGTTCTTGAAAGAAGTCTTCTTTCCTTTTTTCTTCCTGGAGCTGTCGTCTGCAGATGTATCTGCTGCGTTACTCTCTGTGGAAGTAGTTCCTTCTTTCTTGTCTGCTGCTTTTACAGAAACTGTCTTTGTGCCGGAAGCTGCTCTCGCAGCCTTCGCTTCCTCACCAAGTCTTGTCTTCATCACATACCACAGTGCACCTGTGATACATACGGATGTATATCCACCGCAGATGATACCTACCATCAGAGGTGCAGCGAATTCCTTAATGGAGCTTACACCAAGGATATACAGAGCAACGACCATGACAAATGTTGTAAAGTTTGTATAGATCGTTCTTGTCAGTGTCTGAGTAATACAGCGGTTTACAAGATCCTTCAGATCTTCTGTACGGCTCTTTGTTGCCAGCGCCTCACGGATACGGTCAAAGATAACGATCGTACCGTTGATAGAATATCCGACAATTGTCAGCATACATGCGATAAATGTATTTCCGACAGATACTCTTGCGATCACATAGAATCCAAGAACTACAAGTACGTCATGCATCAGTGCGACAACAGCACTTGTTGCGAAACGAATATCTTTGAAACGGAACCAGATGTAAAGCAGCATACAGATTGTAGCAATGATCACAGCGATCACAGCATCTCTTCTCATCTCGGAACTTACTGTTGAGCTGATATTCTCTGTAGCGATATCAGATACCTCTACCCCGTAGTTCTCATTCAGATAAGAAGCAAGTGCTTCACGTTTCTCAAGATCAAGTGTCTGTGTCTTGAAGACTACCTGATTGCTGTCTTTTACTGTCTGAACCTGAATATTCTTATCTCCTGTGATCTCTTCCAGGCTTGGGATCATCTGGCTGTCGATCTCTTCCAGTGTATATTCTTTATCAAATGTTACATTTGTTGAAGTACCGCCTACGAAATCAAGGCTGTAGTTCATCGCACCGATTCCTCTTGCATGGTTCACGCCCATCATGACCGGTCCGGCCAGGCAAAGGATGATGGAAACAATGAAGAAGATTTTTTTCTTTCCAAGAAAATCAACCGGTTTACGTTCTTTCAGATGTCTTCCGTATACTTTCTCATTGCGGATGCCTGCTCCATAGAAGGAAAAGATGATCAGTCTTGTGATCACGAGTGCTGTAAACATGGATACGACGATACCAAGTGCAAGTGTCTGGGCGAATCCCTTTACAGTACCACTTCCGCGAAGCCACAGCACACCGGCTGCGATCAGTGTTGTGATATTTCCGTCAACGATTGCAGACATCGCTTTCTGGAATCCTGATTTCAGAGAAGCGTGTACGCTCTTTCCTGCTGTCAGCTCTTCTTTCACACGGGCGAAGATGATAACGTTCGCATCTACCGCCATACCGATACCAAGGATGATACCTGCGATACCTGGAAGTGTCAGTGTGATGTCAAATGCATTTAAAAGGATTAAGATCAGTTCTGTGTAAAGGATCAGTGCAAGGCTGGATGCAAGTCCCGGAAGGAGGTATACCCAGCACATGAATACACATACGATTGCCAGACCGATGATACCTGCGATCAGACTTCCTTTCAGAGCGTCCTGTCCAAGCTGTGCTCCTACAACTTCTGAGCTAAGCTCTTCAAGTTCCAGATTCAGTCCACCGATACGGATTGTAGAAGCGATGTTATCAGCCTCTTCATAATCCATGTTTCCTGAAATCTGAGCTTTTCCATTCTCAATCACTGCATTTACGCTTGGCACGCTGATCAGAGAACCATCATAGTAAATAGCGATTGTGTCATGGTTATTGTTATAAGCTTCTTCTGTTGCTGTCTTGAACTTCTCTGCACCCTCATCTGTCAACTCAAGATCAACACCATACTTTTTATTTCCTGTTGTTGAATCGTTGAGCACTCCGGCTGAAGCTGTCTTTACTTCTGTACCTGTCAGTACGATGGAGTCTGTATCTTTCAGTTCGTCGATTGACTTATTCAGTGTATATCCGGAAGCTGTCAGGGAATAGTTTTCATTTCCCTCACTGTCTTTATGCTTGATAAAGTACAGTGAACCCGGCTGTCCAAGTTCTTCCAGGATCTTGTTTGCGTCGCTCACACCCGGAATCTCGATACTGATACGGTTGTCTCCAACCTGATAAGCCTGTGCCTCTGTGCTGTACTGCTCCACACGTTTCTGAAGCTTGTACACGGTGTCATCCATGTCTGCCTGAGATGGCTTGTCACCTTTTACCTGATATGTAATGCTGACTCCGCCTTCCAGGTCAAGACCGAGATTGATGTTCTTCGCAGCTCCCATTCCCTTTAAATCAAGTCCAAGCACACAGGTCATACCGAAGAGTGCTGTAACTGCGATTACGAGAATGAGGCTGAGAATACTCTTACCTTTCTTCATCTCTTTCTTTCCTTTCTTGACTACTGCTCTCTAACTTTATTGTTCTTCATCCGCCAGGGCAGCCTTTATCATGATCGCACATTCCACACGTTTTCTCTCCATCTCACAGCTCACTTCGTAAGTATCATGGATCGTATTGTGGAACTTGTAAGAATTCGCCATACAGCCACCACTGCAGTAGAATCTGGCAAAGCAGGTTCTGCAGCTTTCCTTGGAATATACGCTGCATCCACGGAATTCTTCCGCAATCTCCGGTTTTGTAATTCCCTCATCGACATTTCCCATGAGGAATTCTTCCTGTCCTACAAACTGATGACATGGGTAGAAATCTCCCCAAGGTGTCACTGCCAGATACTCTGTACCTGAACCACAGCCGGACAGACGCTTGGACACGCACGGTCCTCCTTCAAGATCGATCATGAAGTGGAAGAAATTGAATCCTCTTCCGCTCTTCTCACGCTCGATCAGGAATTTTGCGAGTTTATCATATTCTTCAAAGATCTGTGGAAGATCTTCTTTCTGGATTGCATATGGTTCTGTGTCATCACCTACTACAGGCTCGATTGACATCTGCTTGAATCCAAGATCTGCGAAATGTTCTACATCCTTGGAAAAATCCAGGTTATTTCTTGTAAATGTACCTCTAATGTAGTACTTCTCCTGATTACGGCTCTCTGCCAGCTTCTGAAACTTCGGAACGATCAGATCATAGCTTCCTTTTCCGTTACGGAACGGGCGCATCTGGTCATTCACTTCTTTTCTTCCATCAAGACTGATGACAACGTTGTCCATCTCTTTGTTCACGAACTCCTGAACTTCATCGTTCAAAAGAACTCCGTTTGTTGTAAGTGTGAAACGGAAATGCTTGTCATGAAGTTTCTCCTGCTCTCTTCCGTAAGCAACCAGGTCTTTGACAACCTGCCAGTTCATCAGCGGCTCACCACCGAAGAAGTCAACCTCAAGGTTTCTTCTTGTTCCTGAATTCGCGATCAGGAAATCAAGTGCTTTCTTACCAACCTCGTAAGACATCAGAGCCCTGCGGCCGTGATATTCTCCCTCTTCCGCAAAGCAGTACTTACAGGCAAGGTTACAGTCATGTGCAATATGAAGACATAAAGCCTTAACAACTGTCTTACGCTGCTTTACAACATCGATAAAGCTCTCATAAATATCTTTTGTAAACAGACGTCCCTGTTCCGTCAGTTCTGTTACTGCCTCTAAAATATCCAGCAGATCTTTCTCAGAATATTTCTCTCCAAGCTCTTTTTTCAATGCTTCTGCTGTTTCCGGAGATTTCAATGTCTCCACTGTATGATCTTCATTCATGCGATTAAGCACTTCGATGACATCATACGCTTCCTGATCCACAACATGTACAGCTCCGCTGTTCACGTCGAGGACGATATTATATCCATTGTTCTGGTACTGATGTATCACGTGGATACCTCGCTTTCTATATGTATTTGTAAATCTATTTGTAACTGTTCAAAGCCCGGCATTTTCACAATGCAGCTCTAAGCAGATACGTCTAAAACATGCTTAAGGCAGCGATTTGCACCGCTGCCTCACCTGTAATCCTGTTGCTGTTTTTCGCATAATTGCAGGCAGTATCACCGCTCAAAGCAACTCTGCAGCAACATTATCTTCACTTTCAGGTTTTCTTATTTTGCGTTTTCGCAAGTCTGGTTTCCTACTGTACAGGATGTCTTACATGCAGACTGGCAAGATGTCTGACACTCTCCGCATCCACCTTTTTTAACTGTGTTGTTCAGTGTCTGTGTATTCAGTGTTTTAATGTGTTTCATTTTTACTCCTCCTAACTTCGCACATATTGCTTTCGCTATTATAGCACACACAGCCAGGTTTTTAAAGTATTTTTTCACACATCTGTCTGGTTTTTCTTCATGCGACCATCCCACCAAGCATTCCACCTCCGATGCAAAGTGCAAATGTCAGAAACAAATCGCCTGTCCCTGACGAAACCTCACGGTACATTCCAAATGAGATGAGCAGTAATAGAACAAAATAAACCACACCGGTTCCAAGCCCCCAGAGGAACTTCTTTTGGCCTTCCAGTTTTCCCATCACAAAACCACCGGAAAAAGTTCCTATTACATAAATGAGAATAATTCCCAGATTTACATTTTCTTCACTCAATCCTGCTTTATAAAGGAGAAGTGCAAGAATTAACAGAAACATTCCTGTGACCAGATAGGCGCAAAGTAATGCCTTCACTAAATTTTCTGCGTATATTATCCCTTTTTTCCCATGATTTTCTCTCATTTTCTTTTCCTTTCGATGCATGTCCGGTTTTCCACTGATACTATTCTATGCATCCTCCCGGAAAAATATGACACTTTTAACTTAACTGCCTCCCAAGCAGATCTGCTGCGCCTGCCGCAAACTTCTTTTCCATTTCTCCAAAATGCTTTTTCTCATTTTTCTGCAGAAAGATCACTCCACCTGCAATATCACCTTCACTGAGAATCACACTGATTATTTCCTCGCTGTATTCACTCCTGTCTTTTGTAATTGCTACAAACTCAGCGTCACTGCTCTTTTTCAACACGGTCTTTCTTTCTTGAAACACTTCTGCCAGCTCTGCGCTCAACAGCATTTCCTGAAGTTCTTTCTTCCCGTTTCCTGCTGCCGCGATCACCTGATCTGTATCAGTGATACAGACTGTACAATCAAGTGTCTTTGAAAGACTATCTGCATAAATCCCTGCCAGTGATCCTAGTTCACCGATTGGAGAATATTTCTTTAAAATCACCTTTCCTTCTCTGTCTGTAAAAATTTCCAGTGGATCACCTTCACGGATCCGCAATGTCCTTCTTATTTCTTTCGGAATTACGATTCTTCCGAGATCATCTATCCTCCGGACTATCCCTGTGGCTTTCATGGCACATTTCCTCCATAATTATATTTTAATTAGTATGTGGTAAAATATAGGAAATTATGTTCTTTTTATGATAAAATGTAACTGTTCAGAGCCAAGCAAAATTTCATAAAACAGGTGTAAAATGCTTGCATTTTTAAGACTGTTTTTGAAATTTTATTTGGCGGATACGCCACACCGACGAAATGCGTAGCATTTTGGAGGTTGGCTCTGAACAGTTACGATAAAATAATTAATACTGATTATGAAACAAGGAGATTTTAAATGAAAATTGTATTTTTAGATGTCAAAACAATTGGAGAGGATATTGATCTTTCTGCATATGATGAACTCGGTGAAGTTGTAAAGTACAGCTTTTCTTCACCTGAAGAAGTCCCGGCGCGTGTCACGGATGCCGATGTGATCATATTAAATAAAGTTCCGGTCAATGAGCAGACTATTGGAACTGCAAAGAATCTGAAGCTCATCTGTGTCACAGCCACAGGCACGAACAACCTGGATAAGGAATATCTTGATTCAAAAGGAATTGCCTGGAGAAATGTTGCCGGCTACTCTACAGAGACTGTCGCGCAACACACATTTGCAATGCTTCTCTTTCTATTAGAAAAGCTGCGCTATTATGATGATTATGTGAAAGAAGAGCGCTATGTAAATGATGTCTCTTTCACTCATTTTGCAGAACATTTCACAGAAATCCATGGAAAAACCTGGGGGATTATAGGTCTTGGGGCAATCGGCAGACGTGTTGCTGAGATTGCACGTGCATTTGGAGCGAAAGTCATTTACTACTCCGCCTCCGGTGCTCCGGCGCAGGAAGGTTATGAACAGGTTGACTTTGAGACATTGCTTACGCTGTCTGATATTATTTCTGTCCACGCTCCACTCAACGAGCATACAGAAGGACTGATCAACAGCAAAGCGTTTGAAAAAATGAAATCTTCCTGTATTTTCCTGAATCTCGGAAGAGGACCGATCGTCGATGAGCAGGCATTATATAATGCACTGGTCAGGAATCAGATTGCCGCAGCAGGATTAGATGTCCTTTGTGAGGAACCAATGTCCGCAGATAATCCATTGGTTCAATTCAAAGACAGCAAGCGCCTGCTGATCACGCCACATATTGCCTGGGCAAGCGTGGAAGCGAGAACTCATCTGATGGAAATTATCCACGGACAAGTCAAGGATTTTTTTGCTTAAGATCAACATTTTGTTTATCCCTACAATTTTTCTGCAATTTGCAATCAATATTTTTCTGTAAAGTTTAAAGAAAATAATTGTAAACTCCGGGTAAAGTGTTTTATAATAGCCATGTACGTAATTTTTGCAAGACGTAACATGTCAACTTAATAACTTAAGAAAAAGGAAAAAAGAAAATGGGAATTACAATGGTTTTGTCCTTGCTCAGCGGAGTTGCCCTCTTCCTGTACGGAATGGCACTCATGGGAGACAGTCTTAAGAAGGTTGCCGGTAACAAACTGGAACTTATCTTATACAAGCTCACAAACTCCCCAATCAAAGGATTGCTGCTGGGTACAGTCGTAACAGCGATCATTCAGTCGTCTTCAGCTACTACTGTTATGGTCGTAGGATTCGTAAACTCCGGTATGATGAAAGTTGCTCAGGCAATCGGAATCATTATGGGTGCCAACATTGGAACAAGTATCACAGGCTGGATTTTATGTCTTTCTTACATTGATGGCTCCAGTGGCATTGCGCAGCTTCTGTCCACCGCAACAATCTCTGCGATCGTTGCGATCATCGGTATCATCTTCCGTACATTCGTAAAGAAGAAACCTTATTCCGATATCGGTGACATTATGCTTGGTTTTGCGATCCTGATGTTCGGAATGCAGACAATGAGTGGTGCAGTTTCACCTCTGAAAGAGAACCCACATTTTGTCAGCCTTCTGACAATGTTTAAGAATCCATTTATGGGTATCCTTGTTGGTATCGCATTTACTGCAGTGCTTCAGAGTGCATCTGCTTCTGTCGGTATCCTTCAGGCATTATCAATCACAGGCTCTATTACATTTGCTGCCGCACTGCCTATTACAATGGGTATTGGTGTCGGAGCTGCCTGTCCTGTACTGCTTTCTTCTATCGGTACGAACAAGAACGGAAAGCGTACAGCACTTATTTACCTGCTGAATGACTTATTCGGAATGATCTTTTGGTCTATCGTATTTTACTCAGTAAATGCCGCTGTCCACTTTACATTTATGGACATGGTCATGAGTCCTGTCAACATTGCTTTATTGAACTCGGTATTCCGTATCGCTACGATCCTGATTCTTGCTCCATTTATCAGCAAGATCGAGAAGCTTGTCTTCTTCCTGATCAAAGATACAGACGAAGACAACGAAGAGCAGGCTGATTTTGATCTGCTTGAGGAACGTTTTCTGGATTACCCACCGCTGGCGATCAGTCAGAGCCAGATGGCTGTTAACGGTATGGCGAAGAATGCCCGCAAGAATCTCATGCGCGCTTTCGAACTTCTGACAGACTTTAGCGACAGCAAGTTCAATAAGATCCAGGAAAAGGAAAACATGATCGACAAGTACGAGGATAAACTTGGTACTTATCTGATGCAGTTAAGTATGCATGATATGACACCTGAGCAGGCGAAACAGACCTCCAAGTTTCTTCATACGATCAGTGACTTCGAGCGACTTGGTGACCACGCAGTCAACATTTCCAGAGTTGCCCAGGAACTTCATGAAAAGTCCCGCACCTTCTCTGAATCTGCTACTTATGAGCTGAATGTGCTTGAGAAGGCATTGGTTGAGATTGTTGATCTTACAGTAAATTCTTTTGTAGATGAAGATCTTGAGACTGCTGCAAAGGTTGAACCTCTGCGCGAACTGATTGGTATTCTCTGTAATGATCTGAAACTTCGTCACATTAAGAGACTTAGAAATGGTCAGTGTGATCTGAATACCGGATTTGCTTTTAATGACCTGCTTACAAACTATGAGCGTATCGCGGCGCACTGTTCTAACATTGCTGTAGCGATTCTCGAGCTTGATTCTTCTAACTTTGATATTCATGAATATACAAAGAGTGTCCGCAAGCTGAAGGATGAAACTTATCTTACAGCCTTTGAGGAATATGAGAAGAAATATGATATCAACGGATATCAGCCGGAAGCTGAAGCAGATAAGAAATTCTCTGCAAAAGCGAAGGATAGCGAGAAGAATAAGGACAACGAGAAATCTTCCGGAAAGAAGAAAGACAAAGACAAGAAAAAAGATAAAAAGAAATAAATTCCTTTCTATTTTAGAACAAAGAATGTGCTCGGCACATTCTTGCGCCTGCGGCGGTCGCTTGCGACGCCTACCTTGTACGCCGCAGTGCGCATCCTAAGCGGAGCGTTTTTTAATATGTTAGGAAAGAACTTTCCTAACATATACAAAAAAGGAACAGCTCACAAAGAACTGTTCCTTTTTTGTATATATTCTCCTTACGTGCAATACCGAAATGTCTTATCCGTAAGAATTCTTGCAAAGATCAACCCTAACGGAAGAGCTGCAACAATCAGTATTGCCGCTGCAAACCAGGAAGCTGATGCAGAAAGATTCATTGTTCCCAGATTATAAAATCCACGGTACAGATACAATCCTGGAACCATGATTACAATCGACGGAACCGTGACAGAGATTCTCGGATATCCGACCTGATTTTTAATCATAGTTGCCAGAAGTCCGGCTGTTAATGCTCCGACAAATGCTGCTGCCGCCGGAGGCAATGCCGTCAGATCAACCAGTTCCAATCGCAGTGTATTGGCAATAGCACCGATTCCTGCCGCCACTGCCGCAAGGCGTGTAGGACTGTTGAACATAATCGAGAATCCAAACACACCACAAAAGCTTGTAAGTAACCGGAAAATAATCCATTCTTCCTGCGTCAGATCAAGTTTCAGGAAATCCACAGGTTGTAAATTTAAGACTAGTGCCATGATCCATGCAGACATTGTAGCTACCAAAACAATAATCAGTGCATACATGAGTCGTTCCATGCCAGAACGCATGTCCAATTTTGCAAGGTCAATTCCACTTGTGATGAAAGGAAAACCAGGAATAATAAATAGCATTGCGCAAATATAGCCCGCCTCATGCTGAATTGAAATTGCCCACAAAAGCTCTGCTGCTTTCAAAAGTCCTGCATAAACCAGACAGGCTGCCGAAACAGATGAGGCGATACACAAAAATAATGTGAAATGATGTTTACTCAATTTGCACCTGATAAAATTTCCAATCCCTGCACCGACAAATGCACAGAACATTTCAATCAATCCACCACCAAGCAGAAATGTAAATCCGCCACACGCCAATGCTGCTGCCATTCCCAATGCAATTGGAGAATAGAGTCCGTGAATCTCTTCAATCTGATCCAGCAGCTTATGCAGTTGTTCACCAGACATATCCTGTCCGCCCTGTTCGAACTCACGGATAAAGTGTTCCAGTCTGTTTAACTTAGATGTATTCACGCCTGTATTCGTCAGACACAAAGACTGCGTGAATCCATCGTCACCATCAAAACAGGTATACTCAATCGACATCAGGCCGATATCTGCTGTACAGGTAATCCCCATCTCTTCTGCCAGAGCATTCATAGAACTCCTCACTCTCCAAGCTCCGGTTCCACAGGAGAGAAGCATAATCCCCACTCTTCCAACAATCGAAGCTTTCTCCGTCAGACTTGCCTGTGTTACCGGTATTTCTTCTCCACCTTTATCTGTGTATTCATGCCAGAGAATATCCATATGATTTTTTCTTATTTTCTGAGTCTGCATCTCATTCACTTCCTCTTTATTCCAGATCAAGGCTTTCCGCTCCGGCCTTTTTCATCATCTTCTCTCTGCATGAAAGAACAATCCCATCAATCTCATCCAAATGATGAAGCATTCGTTTCTCAAATCCATGAATTGGAAGTAAAACTCCTATCTCGTCAAATCCTTTCTGACGCTTCTCACCGGTATCCTGCCCATAATAAACTTCCACTCTCGGAGCCTGTTTCTGAATCTTCTGGAAAGTATCCCAGACAACTGCATAGGCCTGTGCTTCTGTCAGTCCAAGCTTTCTGGTATCCGGTAATGCATATAACGCCATCACGCCACGCTTCTTGTTCTCTTTTTTCTCCTGAATCTGCATGCCCTCTGTATAGGAACGAACTATGTCATATCCGTCAGCCAGATACAGTTTCGATCTCGGTGCACACTGATGCTGCCTGTATGTCTCATGGAACTTTTCATATTCACGAGCTGTTACTTCCCTTTTCTTACTCTCCAGAAGTTTTCCCTCTACATCAGTCAGGAGAACCGGATTCTCTCCTGATTTTCCATGAAATTTCTTTGGAATCAGATATGCGTCCCGAAGCAGATCAAACATACTTCCTCCGCACAATTCAAGTAGCAACGCGCTGACATCTCCATTTTTATACGCCTGGAGCAAGACCTCTGCAAAATGTCTGTCACCATCGTCATTTATTTCCTGATAATTCTCCAAATGCTCATAAAATACTTCATTTAACCGATCACAGGCCTCTTGAGACTCAAGAACCTTAGATATAACTCCTTCTACAGCTTCCTCACGTGGCAATACTGTCTGCATACTCACACTTCCTTTGTTATTTCTTGTTTTTCGCCTGTTAAAACAGAACAAAATCCTACTTATTAATATAGAAAGCGCCGGTTCTAAAGTCAAACCGGCGCATACTGTTTTATTCACATATCTGATATATATTTTCTACATAGGAATAGATTGAATCCATAATATCTTCTTAAAAAAATACCTTATTTCAGAACTAACATTTTTTTGAACATCTCCGCCGCAATACTTGGCGGAAATGTATGATTCTCAACCAGACAGATTTCTCTTTCCGGAATATTCTCCTTTAGTGGAATCTGACAGACCTTTCCTTCCTCGATCACTGGTCTTACGAACAGCTCCGGAAGGAATCCAATGCCCAGTCCATTCATAATAAGCGGCAACACCTGATCGATCGTCTCAACTTCCGTATCCGGAGATAGAACCAGATCATTCTCCAGGAAAAATTTGGAATAGAACTCATAGGTTGTGCTTCCCTGCCCAAGAGAAATCAACGGATTCTCAATTAAGTCTTTCAGCCTTATTGGTTTTTCTTTCTCCTGAAAAGAATGATCTCCCACTGCAATTTCCTTAAAAGACATTAAAGAAGTACTTTTCAACGGCTTCTTTGCCTGAAGCGGCGTAGTCACAACTGCAAAGTCCGCCAGTCCGTTCTTGACGGACTCAACTGCCTCCGGCGTGGAATGATTCAGAAGTCTCAGCCGAACACCCGGATATTGCTTATGAAAGCGCCCCAGTATAGGAAGAAGTAAAAGATGAAGTGCAATCTCACTCGCACTGATCGTGATACTTCCGCTCTCCATGCTTCGCTCCATTGCAAGCTCCGCTTCAGCCGCATGAAGATGCTGATATGCAACAGAAACATGCTGATACAGCTTCTCTCCTTCCGCTGTAAGCGTAACTCCTCGATTAGATCTGACAAACAATTTACACCCAAGCTGATTCTCCAGATTATTCATAAAATGAGTAATATTCGGCTGGTTGCTCATCAATACTTTCGCCGCTTTAGAAAAGCTCTTATACATTGCTACATAATAAAAAATCCGGTAATAATCATAAGTAATTTCCATAAGTCCCCCCTAAACTGACACTAATCTGTTACTCTCCACCTGCAGAGGTGGGAGTCAAACCACATCTGATAAATCATATAAGAAATGTATATCTGTCATAACAAATATGTATTTTTATTTCTTTGTTATTTATTATATACTGAATGACGAAAAAATCAAACACATTCATTTACGAGGGGCGATATCATGATCAAGCAAAACATTAAATTTCTCACAACCGGACAATTTCTCACTTTTTCACACACCTGTAAAAATCTTTCTTCGGATGTGCGCATCCAGGATCTTGAGAACCACAATCGCGTAGATATCAACGGAAAAGATCTTTCTGAGCTTGCCACGATCCAGCTTGGTCTTCCGTTTCTCCTCGTTATTCATGGAGAAGATGAAAAAATGGCCAGAAGAATGTTGAAGAAGTATTGTGCATAAAAATTGAGTTGCCGTTTACACTCTGTATAAGCAGCAACTCAACTCTTATTACTCTCCCCAGACTTCTTCTGCAATTTCTTTCACAAGTTTTAACTTTGCCCATTGTTCCTCTTCTGTCAGTTTGTTTCCGATTTCACAGGAAGCGAACCCACACTGTGGACTGAGATAAAGTCTGTCTAATGGGATATATTTTGCAGCTTCATGAATTCTCTTGATCACAACTTCTTTATCCTCGAGCTGAGGTGTCTTCGTTGTAATTAACCCTAATACCACTTTTTTATCCGGAGACACCTTTGCAAGCGGAGCAAATCCACCGGATCTTGCATCATCATACTCAAGGAATAATGCATCCACATTCTCTTTTGCAAAAACATAATCTGCTACGGAATCATACGGTCCACTTGTAAAGAATGTAGAGTGATAATTTCCTCTGCAGATGTGGGAAGTAATCACCATATCCTCCGGTTTTCCTTCCAGTGCAAGGTTATTCACTTCCAGAAGCTCTTTTTTCACATCTTCAATGTCCTGTCCGAGAAGTTTATATCTCTGCTTTGCCGCATCTCCTACAATTGCTCCCCAGGTACAGTCATCAAGCTGAAGATTTCTACATCCCGCTTCATAGAACTGGTGGATCACTTCCTGATAAGCAACTCCGATGTCATGGATCAGTTCCTTATTTGTCTCATAATATTTTCTCGTATTTTTGTAGTTGACCGGAATGATCATCTGCTGGAACATCTGCGCCGGCGCCGGAATCGTATATTTTGCAACTGTGTTCTCATCCTCAAACTGTTTCAGGAATTTGAAATGTTCCACAAATGGATGCGCCTTTGCCTTTATCTTTCCTGTCAGATAAGTATCTTCCAGTGATGCCAGCTCTCCATCAAACTGTACTCCGCTGCCGGTCTGTTCATGACCGACACCTTCAAATCCCCACATAAAATCCAGATGCCAGTAAGTTCTTCTGAACTCTCCGTCTGTGATCACATGAAATCCAAGCTCTTTCTGCTTTGCTACAACTTCTGTAACTGCTTTATCAATGATCTGATTCTTTTCTGCTTCGCTGATCTTTCCTTCCTGATAATCTGCATTCGCTTTCTTAACCTCTTCCGGTCTCAAAAAACTTCCCACAAAATCGTATCTGCATGGTGTATTATATTTGCTCATAAATTAATTCTCCTTTTATTTTTGTAAGTGATGTTTTATCTGCAATCATCTTATCATTCCATGCTTATTTTGAAAAATATATAAATTTATGCGTTTGTCATAGTTTGAAACTATGATGAGTAACCCTCTATTATATTTATGGGCTATCACTCAACCCAAAAAACATAATCATCTTTTCTTGGTTTCGCCTCTGCTGTTTCTTCATCCGGATACCCAAGTACACAGTGTCCGATACCTTCATACTCTCCTGTCACTCCAAGATCAGACAAAATCTGTTTTCCTTCTTCACTTTCAAGCTCTTCCTTTGCACGATGAATCCAACAACTTCCAATTCCTTCTGTATGTGCTGCCAGCATCAGATTACCCATTACAAGACTTCCATCATACACATGTGTTGGCCAGTCTTTCTCTGCCAGTACAACCAATACCACAGGTGCTCCATAAAACGGATCAAATCCTTCATCCCATCCACCAATCTTACGATTCATCTCTGAAAGTCTGTCTCGTAATTCTTTATTTGTCACTGCCAGAATAATAGATGCCTGGTGTCCTCTTCCATTTGCTGCATAAGTCCCCGCCTCTACAATTCGCTCGATTATGTCTCTTGGAATCATGTCAGTTTTATACTTGCGAACACTTCGTCTGTTGATCATTGCTTCTCTTGTTGTCTCTACTTGTTTCATTTTGGATTCCCTCCCTGTTGATTTCTTTCATTGATGTATTGTTTCTAATAAGAATACTACACCTATTATACATTATCAAGAATTGTATTTAACAAAAAGGGCGAAGCTTACACCTCATCGGTACAAATCTTCGCCATTTCTTTCACTTTTTCAACTATATTTCTTTCACCCTTGATCAAATCACAAGAATCTCATCCTGCACCGGTCCATACACTTTCGTTTCTCCCTCCGAAGTAATATGCACATCATATTCCAGTCTCACACCATACTTATCTGTATACAGTCCCGGTTCTATGGAAAACATCGTACCAGGGAGCAGACAGCGGTCATCATGTGTTTCATAATCATCCAGATTGGCACCAATTCCATGACATCTGTGACCGATATTATGTCCTGTCCGGTGCATCAGATACTGTGCGCATCCAAGCTGTTCGAACCGTTCTTTCAGCCTTCGATCCACTTCATATCCTCTGACTGTTTCTCCTGCATCTAATCTTGCCTGAATAAACTGTCTTGCCTCTTTACGCGCATCATATACAATCTGAAACCATTTTTTGTACTCCGGATCAATCTTTTCTCCGACATTCATGCACCAGGATACATCATAATATACCGCATCTTCCTCAGGGAGACGGCCGGCGATATCTATGATCAGACGGCTGCCTTCACAAATCTGCTTCGAACCATTTTCCTTCGGTTCATATCCCGGATCACAAGCATGCTCATCAATACCGAAAAACGGTGGTGAATCCATGTAGATATCCTCCTGCCCTGTCAGTTCCTGCATTTTCAGAAGCATCGCATACTCATCAATATAATTACCCACATCTATATTTTCTCTGATCCATGCAAACGTATCAGTAAGAATCTTGTGAATAATAATTCCCGCCTGTCTATGAGTCTCTATCTGATGTTCCGATAATACCGCGCCAAAATGCTGCATCAGATCTGCGCTTGTAACCGGCTTGATCCCATAAGTTCTAAGATACTCGATCAGGCCGGCATCCATAGAGCTGATCGTCGGAACATTTCCGCCTGGAGAGTACTGGCAGGCAATCTTCATGCCCGGCTTCAACAGCTCTGACAGCACTTTTTTCTGTCCTTCGATTCCATGATATAACATTTTCTCTCCCGGAAGGTGATCAAGCAGAAGCGGTTCAATTGCCGAAAGAACCTTGGTGGGTTCTCCCTGCGACGGAATCAGATAGAACAACCTTCTTGTACAGAAACGATTTCCAAGCTCAAGAAACTCTTTTGTGATAAAATCATGTCCCTGGAAATCTGTAAATAACCATCCGTCAAGTTTTGCTTCCTGCAATAACTTCTGTATCTTTGCAATATCCAACTTAATAATTCTCCTTTTTGATTATCAGGCATACGTACTATGGCATTGACTTCCTATACTCATTGATTCCTTATGCTCCAAGAATTCTCTTGTAAGCCTTCTTCACCGGCACATACAGAATCGCAATTCCTACTACTGTAAATCCTGCATTGATGATCGTAGCCGGGATAGATGTGATCTCTGCCGCCAACGCTGCGCTCCAGGAACTGCCGAGAACGACCAGTTCAACGGTTGACCAGATAAAGTCTACGATAATGTTCGTAACTCCATAGATAGCCGCACAGAGGACCGCATAACCATATTCCTTCTTCGCATCTCCCTGCGCTTTTTTCTTCAGAGCCTGAAAGATCACGCCCACAAACAGACATTTGATGATCGTGCTGACGAACACATTCGGGATTGCCTGAATATAACCGTTCAATACATCAAATACGACAAGTCCGAGAACTCCTGCCACAGTTGACAGCTTAGGTCCAAGCATTAATACTGCAAGCATTACGAAAATGTGTCCGAAATGCAGAAATGGTGTTCCGACAGCCGCCGGAAGCGGAATACGGAAAGACTGGATTCCCAGATAAATAATAGCTGCAAAAAATGCAGTCATTACGATTTTCTTTGTGCTGATACTTTCGTTTTTCATATTTTGTAAATCTCCTGTTTGTTATCTCTTATGTTGAAGTCATGACCTGACAGCCAATGTTAGACTTGTAAATGAATTTCCCCAACATACCGCCTTATTATATCAGTACTCTGGTCTGTTAGATATATCCAGTTTTAATTTATTTGTACAAGCCAGTTTTATGGTTATATAACAAAGAATCCACATTCCTATTTTTTCTGTTTGCAGATGCTCTCCGCCAGGAAAAGCACCGCATAAAAAAGAAAACGTCCCCTGGGGGAATCCCCAGAGAACGTTTTCTTCCAACTTATATTCTTAATATCATCCATATATGGATGACAAAAGTATTACAGAAGTCCTCCGATAGAAAGGAACAGTGGAGCGAATACAAGTGATACAACTGTCATAAGTTTGATCAGGATGTTGATGGACGGACCTGATGTATCCTTGAACGGATCTCCTACAGTATCTCCAACAACGGCTGCCTTATGAGCCTCACTACCTTTTCCGCCGTGGTTTCCTTCTTCGATATACTTCTTAGCGTTATCCCATGCACCACCTGCATTTGACATGAAGATCGCCATAAGAACTCCTGTTACGAGGGATCCTGAAAGAAGTCCGCCAAGAGCGTCAACTCCAAGAAGAACACCTACTACTACAGGAACGATAACTGCCATCAGACCTGGAAGAAGCATCTCGTGAAGTGCTGCTGTTGTAGAAATAGCAACGCATGACTTGTAGTCAGGTTTCTCTTCACCTTTCATGATGCCTGGTTTCTCACGGAACTGACGTCTAACTTCCTCGATCATTGAATATGCAGCCTTAGATACAGACTCCATAGTGAATGCTGAGAAGAGGAATGTAAGCATACCACCGATAAAGATACCGATGATTACTTTGTAGTCAAGAAGGTTGATGGATTTCAGACCTACTGTCTCTGCATAAGATACGAACAGCGCAAGAGCTGTAAGTGCTGCAGAACCGATAGCAAATCCTTTACCCATAGCTGCTGTTGTATTACCTACAGAGTCAAGCTTGTCTGTGATGTCACGAACGGACTCATCAAGACCGGACATCTCTGCGATACCACCAGCGTTGTCTGCGATCGGACCATATGCATCAACTGCAACAGTGATTCCTGTTGTAGAAAGCATACCAACTGCTGCAAGAGCAATTCCATACAGACCAAATACATTATAAGAAACAAAAATACCAACACAGATCAGAAGCAGCGGGATAGCTGTTGATTTCATACCAACTGCAAGACCACTGATGATTGTTGTAGCTGCACCTGTCTCAGACTGCTCTCCGATTCCTTTAACCGGTTTGTAATCTGCTGATGTGTAGTACTCTGTGATGTTACCAATGATAACACCAACAATCAGACCAGCGATAACTGCGATTGCTGCGTTCATGTTTCCGAAAAGCACCCAGCTAAGTGCTAAAGAAGCAATGATTACGATTGCTGAAGAAGCATAGCTTCCTTTTGTAAGAGCTTTCTGAGGATTTGTGTTCTCTCCGCCTCTTACGAAGAATGTTCCAAGGATAGAAGCGATCAGACCACATCCTGCGATTGCAAGTGGGAATAATACTCCTGAAACTTCGCTTACTGCAACACCAAGTGTCAGTGCTGAGATCAGAGATCCACAGTAAGACTCGAAAAGGTCAGCTCCCATACCTGCTACGTCACCTACGTTATCTCCAACGTTGTCAGCGATAACAGCCGGGTTACGCGGATCATCTTCCGGGATACCTGCTTCTACTTTACCTACAAGGTCAGCTCCAACGTCTGCTGCCTTTGTATAGATACCACCACCAACACGTGCAAACAATGCGATGGAAGAAGCACCAAGGCTGAATCCGAATAATACATCTACATTCTTAGTTACGATGTACACAAGGCTGACACCAAGTGCACCAAGTCCAGCAACACACATACCCATAACGGCACCACCTGAAAATGCGATGGAAAGAGCTTTGTTCATTCCGCTCTCTTTAGCTGCGTTAGCTGTTCTGACATTTGCCTTAGTAGCAACTGTCATTCCGCAGTAACCTGCGATTGTTGAGAACAGAGCACCTACTACGAAGCAAACTGCTGTTACCCAGTTACCTACTCCTAATCCGATCAGTACAAAAAGTACTACTACGAATACAATAAGGATCTTGTACTCTGCTGTCAGGAAAGCACGTGCACCATCTGCGATTGCACCGGCAATTTCCTTCATTCTTTCTGTTCCGGCATCCTGTCTGCTAACCTTTGCTGCAAGATACGCTGCAAAAAGAAGAGCAATGACAGCTGCAACTGGAACCAGATACATATAATTGTTCATTCTTAATTTTCCCTCCTGAATTTCAATATCATATGTTTGTATTACACTATATCACATTTTTTTAGCTTTTTAAAGAAAAATTTTATATTTATTTAACTCTCTTTACATAAAATAGTATTTTTTTCACATTTTTCTTTTCAAATTATATGATAATCTAAAAAATTTTTAGGTAATTTTTACCATCCTGTGTTGTTTTTTACGCTGTTACTTCTTATTAAATATAGTAGTATATAAGATTTCAATCTTATTTATAAAAAAAATTATTCAAAAAATCGTTCAATAATCATAAAAAATAATCTCCGGAAAAACAGTCGTTACTGCTTTTGGGAGATTATTTTTTTTAAATCAAGGTAACTGTTCAGAGCCAACCTCCAAAATGCTACGCATTTCGGAGGTGTGGCGTATCCGCCAAATAAAATTTCAAAAACAGTCTAAAAAATGCAAGCATTTTATACCTTTTTTGAAATTTTGCTTGGCTCTGAACAGTTACAAATCAAGTATTATTCTACATCTTTCAATGCTTCGAGATCTTCTTCTCCTGTACGTACTTTTACTACTTTCTGCACGTTGTATACAAAGATCTTACCATCACCGACATGTCCTGTATACAGTGTCTTGGATGCTGTTTCGATGACTTTCTCAACCGGAATATTTCCAACGATAACTTCTACTTTTACCTTTGGAAGAACGGTTACGTCCATCTCAACTCCACGATATTTCTCGCCGGCACCTTTCTGGATACCGCATCCCATAACCTGGGTAACTGTCATTCCTGTAACACCAAGATTGTTCAACGCTGATTTCAGCCTGTCATACTTGGAAAGCTTTGCGATAATAACTACTTTATGCATTCCTGTATCTGCATCTACCGGTCCGGCTACAGGTACAGCTGCTGCTCTCTGGATTGGAGATGCTGCGTCATAATCTGCTACACCAAGATCTGTGTTTTCATTTTCATTCATTGCACCTTCTGTAATATCCATGATGCTGAATCCTGCATATGCTGATGCAAGACCATGCTCCTTGGAATCCAGACCAACAATCTCTTCTTCCTCTGAAACACGAAGTCCAATTGTCATATCGATTACTTTGAAGATAATTGTCATTGTTACAACTGTCCAAGCAAGAACTGTTACTACACCAAGAAGCTGTGTTCCGAGAAGTCCGAATCCACCGCCGTAGAACAGACCTTTCAGTGTGCTTTCCGGCGCATTTGTTGTTGCAAAAAGACCAACTGCAATTGTTCCCCAGATACCATTTAAGCAATGAACTGCTACGGCACCAACCGGGTCATCTACATGCACTACATTATCACAGAACCAAACGCCAAATACTACGAGAACTCCTGCAACTGCTCCAATGATCAGTGCTCCTAATCCATCTGTCACATCACAAGGTGCTGTGATTGCTACCAGGCCTGCGAGGGATGCATTCAGACACATAGACACATCTGGTTTTCTATAACGAAGCCATGTGAAGATCATACATACAACGGTTGCTGTTGCCGGTGCGATTGTTGTTGTCATAAAGATAGATGCAAGCTGTGGGCCTGTTGTTGCTGCCGCACCGTTGAATCCATACCATCCAAACCAGAGGATGAAACATCCAAGAGCACCTATTACAAGGTTGTGTCCTGGAAATGCGTGGACTTTTGTTACTTTTCCATTCTTATCTCTTGAGAATTTACCAATTCTGGCTCCTTCCATTGCAGCTCCAATAAATGCTGTTACTCCACCTACCATGTGGATTGCACAAGATCCTGCAAAATCATGGAAGCCAAGCTGTGAAAGCCATCCGCCTCCCCAGATCCAGTGTGCTTCGATCGGATACACAACTGCGGAGATCATTGCGGAATAAATACAATAGGAAAGAAACTTTGTTCTTTCTGCCATAGCTCCTGATACAATTGTTGCTGCTGTCGCACAGAAAACTAGGTTGAATACAAAATTGGACCAGTCAAAGTTTGCATAATCTGTAAAGATTCCAAGTGTTGGAACTCCTACCAGTCCGCCAAGTGCATCTTCCCCGAGTAACAATCCAAATCCAAGGAAAATAAACACGATTGTTCCAATACAAAAATCCATCAGATTCTTCATGATAATGTTACCGGCATTCTTTGCTCTGGTGAATCCTGTCTCTACCATAGCGAATCCTGCCTGCATAAAGAATACAAATGCAGCTCCGATCAGGAACCAGATGCCGAACACTTCTGTTCCGACTGTGTCTGTAATCTGAGTAATAATTTCTTGTGTCATACTACTTCCTCCTCATACCTAGAAACTAAAAAGACGTATCTTACAGTTTCGTTGAACCATCCCCCTGAATCGGTTCTTTCTGTAAGACACGCCTTTGTGTCATTGAGACTTGCTGCTGTTCGCGGCAAATCTATAGGTACCATATTTTATTAAAAGAAAAAGGCACTCTGAGATCTGTTTCTCAAAGCGCCTTTGCTTTTATGTCACGTAGTTTACTCCTTGAGCCAAATATTGTCAACCTATATTTTTATTTTTCGTAAATTTTCTGATTTTTTATGTTTTTCATGCATTTCTTTCATATATTTTCACAAAACAGAGTGCACTCTTGCAATATAAACCACCATCTGCTAAAATTTATCTTATGAATCAAGAGCAATCCGCTCTTTTCAATAATTGTAACTATTTCAAGCATATTAAATTATAAGGAGGACTCTAAAATGAGCAAAATTGATGAAATCAGAAGCGCTATGGTCGCTGCAATGAAGGCAGGAGACAAAGAACGAAAAGCCGCACTTTCCTTTCTGCTCTCCTCTCTGAAGAATAAAGCTATCGACAAACGTGCCGACCTGACAGAAGAGGAAGAAGGACAGGTAATCTTAAAAGAAATCAAACAGTTAAAAGAAACAATTGATATGACACCTGAAGATCGTACAGATCTGATTGAAGAGGCTCAGAAGCGTCTTGCTGTTCTTGAAGAATATGCACCAAAGATGATGAGCGAAGATGAGATCAAAGCAGTGATCACATCCGTTCTTGCAGATCTTGGTATCGATGCTCCTACAGCAAAGGATAAAGGTAAGATCATGAAAGAACTCATGCCGAAGGTAAAAGGCAAAGCTGACGGTAAAGAAGTCAATCAGATTCTTGCCGGCATGATGAAATAAATACAGATTCCAGAATAAAGACGTAGCAAAGAGGGTGTCGCACTAAACGACACCCTCTTACTTTTTGTTAATTATTTCATTTTTTCTGCTTATTTTGTCATCTGTTTTCCCACTTATGATAAATCGCCTCAAGTGCATCTACCGCACCATCGATTCCAAGAAGACTTGTATTCAGCAGGATTGCATTCGCATCAATGCTTCCCCACTTACGGTCTGTTCTACCTTCATAATACAGGCGTCTCTCTCTGTCAATCTTCTTAATCTTATCTACAGCCTCTTTCTCGGAAAGCTTATAGATATCCATGATTCGATTGATTCTATCATCCTTATAAGCATAGATAAATGTATTCACAACATTTGAATAATCCCCAAGAACATAATCTGCGCAGCGTCCCACGAAGATTCCAGGTCCGCGTTCCGCAAGCTTGCGGATGATTGCCGACTGTGCGTCAAAAAGTTGATCACTTAATGGTTTCTCCACTTCCGGACTGAGCATAAATGTAGTATAATCACCCATTCCAATATAATAGCTTGATAACACATTTCCAAGTCTCGTCTCATCTACTCTTCCAGCATCTTCGTTCGAAATTCCAAGATCTCTTGCTGCCATTCGAATCAGATTATGATCGTAAAGAGGAATGTTCAGTCTCTCTGCCAGTCTGTTTCCTACTTCATGACCGCCACTTCCGAACTGTCTTCCAATTGTAATAATTGTGTGATCCATCATAAGCAAGTCCTCCTTTTTCTGATAATTCTATTCTATCACTCTTTGAATTAAGAAAAAAGACTTTCTTCCTGTTTTCCGCTAACAATTTTGTAATACTGTTTCGAAGTCACCATATAGACAATGATATAGAATAATGCAAATACTAAATAGGAGCACACTGTCACCAGAATCAGGAATTTTCTGTCAGAAAAAGCAAGCAGATGCACCATTTTTTCTATCATTGGAAATGCAAATGCCGTATGAATTCCGGCAGCCACAAGAGGCAGGAAGAATACTGTCATTACCTGAGAATTGATCGTCTGACGCACTTCTTTCTGTGTCATCCCCACTTTCATCAGAATCTGGAATCTGTCCTGATCCTCATAGCCTTCTGTAATCTGTTTATAATAAATGATCAGCACCATTCCAAGAATGAATACGACTCCAAGAAGGATTCCAAGGAAGAACAGACCGCCGTACAAAGCCTGGTAATCAGCCCTTGATGCGGCTCTGCTGTCTGTAGAAGCTCCAAAAAATAGGGTATCTGATTCCTCTGATTCCTGTTCAGCCAATGCATTGATTTTCTTGTCAATCTCGTTTTGAATCTGGATCTGCTCTTCATCTCCACAGGACAGATCAAAATTGTAGTACCATTTCTCATAAGAACCATTGACACCGTAAACGGAAACATTTCCTTCTTCCAAAGCTTTTATATCTTCCAGTCCGGAAACCACCAGATAGAAGCTGCTGTTCATATTTGCCATATTATTTCCATTTGAAATCATTTTATCCAAATGTCCTTTAATCCTCCATGTCCCGGAATTCTCCACCGTGATCTGATCATAGGGGAAATCGGAATCTTTCGCATACAGATACGCTTCCCCGGGAGCAAGCTCCAGATTCGTCCCCATGATCCGATTATACGCTTCCAACGGCAGAGCATAGAACATTTTTAAATGATCAAATGTATTCACTTCATTGACTCCCGGAGCATTCTCCGGATTAAAATAGATTTCATTTTTTGAAACAATTCCACTGACTGTAAGCATCCGGTAATTCTCCGGATTCTCCGCGGTCTGGTTATGTTCTTTCAAAACCTTCTGTACAAGCTCTATAATCTGTCCATTCTGATTCTCTTTCATTTCTTCCGTCTGCTCCGGTTTCGTGTACATCTCAATCTGGACAGATTTCGGATATCGAAGATTCAAGCCATGTTCCATACTCAGATACAGGCTGGTTGTAGAAGATACCATAACCAGAACCATTGTGGACAGAATACAAATAGACGCTAATCCTGCCCCATTTCGTTTCATACGGTAAATCATGAATGAAAGTGAAATAAAATGATTTGTTTTATAATAATATCCTTTCTTTTTCTGCATTATTTTACAAAATGTGACCGAGCCGGCAATAAATAACAGATACGTTGCAAGGATTACCAGCACGACGGCAACCATAAACCAGATCATCGCTACAAGCGGATCTTTGATTGTCAGGGATAAATAATAAGCCACACCAAGCAGAAGCAACCCGAGTACTGCAAAGATCCAGTTTGCCTTCGGAGGTTTCTCTCCTGTCTTTTCACTTTTTAAAAGTTCTACAGGTTTTAACCGATAGACGGACACGATCATCCGAAGCATGATTAATGCAAAAATGACCAGGAATAACAGTGCCGTAGCCACAAGTGCCGGAACACTGATTTTCATAGAAAGTCCGGCATTACTTCCAAGTATCTTCGCTGCCAGAAGTTCCCCCAATTTAGAAAACAGGATTCCTCCCACGATTCCTCCTGCAATCGTCAGAACACTGATGATCAGATTCTCAAGAACCATGATTTTTACAAGGTCAATTTTTCCCATTCCAAGGATGTGATACAACCCAAACTCTCTCTGTCGTCTGCGGATCAGAAATGAATTTGTGTAATACAGAAGGATCAGAGAAAAGATTGAGATCACACCAGAACCAAATCCAAGGATCATCTGCATAGTATCCCCACCTTTGATCTTGGCAAACTGCGGACTCACTGCAAGATAATCGATCAGATAGAACATCATAACCATACAGATACAAGTGATCAGATAAGGAAGATACAGCTTCTTATTTTTCTTAATTCCATTAACGGAAAGTTTCAGATAAAGTCCACTTTTCATTGTCTCTCACCACCTGTCGCAAGCATTGTCAGTGTCGCTGAGATATTCTGATAGAACTGTTCATCTGTCTGTTCGCCTTTATATACCTGGTGGAAAACTTCTCCGTCTTTAATAAATAACACTCTCCCGGCCTTGCTCGCTGCTTTGACAGAATGTGTTACCATAAGGATCGTCTGTCCCGACTGATTGATCCGCTCAAATACCCCGAGCAATTCATCCGTTGATTTCGAATCGAGTGCCCCGGTCGGCTCATCCGCCAGGATCAGTCTCGGATCTGTGATCAGCGCTCTCGCCACTGCTGCACGCTGCTTCTGTCCTCCTGACACCTCATAGGGATACTTCTCCAGAAGTCCTGCAATTCCAAGTTCTTTCACGATTGGCATCATCCTGACATTCATTTTCCTGTAATCAACTCCCTGCAGTACCAATGGCAGTAAGATATTGTCCTTTAGATTAAATGTATCCAAAAGATTGAAATCCTGAAATACAAACCCAAGATGATCTCTCCTGAACTTGGACAGATCCTTCTCACGGATTGCAGATAACGGTTTTCCATCTAGATAAACTTCCCCTTCGGTTGGTTTATCCAATGCTGCCAGCATGTTCAGTAATGTCGTCTTCCCCGAACCACTCTCTCCCATGATTGCTACATATTCGCCCTCTTCTACTGAGAATGTTACCTTAGAGAGTGCCTGTACCTGATTACCGCCAAAACGCGGACGGTATATTTTTTTCAAATTTTCTACTTCCAAAACTGTCATTTCTTACGACCTCCTCTTCTTTCAACATCCTCAGTATAACAATACAGCCAGAATGCCGACATTGATTTCTGTGACATTCCAGCTGTCTGATGTGACAATTTTGTCACTTGCTTCTCTCTGTGTGATTTAGCGTTTTACTCTGATCTCAACGGATACTCTGCCAAACCAATCGTAAAACTGCTGCCTTCCCCTAACTTTGACTCAACTGTAATCTGATGCCCCAGTTTCTTTGCCGCCATCTGACTCAGATACAGACCAATTCCCGTTGATTTCCGTTCCATTCTTCCATTATATCCCGTATATCCTTTTTCAAAGATTCTCGGCAGATCTTCCGGTGCAATTCCCATTCCGGTATCTGTAACCGTCAGTTTCTTTTCTTCACTGACAGTGATCGTCACTGTTCCTTTCAGCGTATACTTCACTGCATTGGATAACAACTGTTCAATAATAAACGAAAGCCATTTCTCATCTGTCAGAACAATCTGATCTGTCCCTTCATAGATCAGACGGATTCTCCTTCGAATAAACTGTCCTGCATATTTACGGATCGATTTTCTTACAATTTCATCCAAAGGATACCATGCGATTACCAGATCCTTCGTGCCACTGTCAAGACGCACATACCCAAGTGCCATCTCCACATACTGCTCCACCCGGAACAGTTCAGCTTTCAGATTCTGATTCGTCTCGGTATCTTCCTGCTGGAGTAATACATTCATCACAGCAATCGGTGCCTTGATCTGATGCACCCAGGTTGCATAATAGTCCTCCATGTCCTGACCGGACTTCTCCCATCTGGCATGTTCTTTTCTTTGCTGTTGTTCTTCTTTTCTGATCAGCTCCTGATATCCTAACTCAATTCCATCTTGTGCCACCGGAAGTGAATCCTCATAAGGTCCTTCTCCTTGCAGCAAATGTTCCAGCTTCTGCCCGGTTTTCTTATACCGCAAATATCCACAGAGAAGAAAAAGTAATCCAAATGCCAGACACAACACTGTCGGATAAACCGCTGCCTTCAGATTAATCTCTTCCAACACAAAAATCAGAAAAAAGATTCCCGCACACAGCAAACTCCACAGAAGCACAAATCGGATTCTTTTCAAATATTGTAAAAACATTTTTACTCCTTCTCGATGATATATCCACCGCCGACTTTCGTCTTGATAAAGCCTTCCATTCCCGCTTTTTCCAGCTTTTTCCGAAGTCTTCCGACATTGACTGTCAATGTATTTTCTTCGATATAATTGTCTGTCTCCCACAGCTTTGTCATCAGCGTGTCTCTGCTGACCACGCGTCCTTTATTCTCCATCAATGTCTGTAAGATGCGAAATTCATTCTTTGTCAACTCAATTTTTTCTCCATTATAAGTCATTGTTGTATCATAGAGGTTCAGGATTGCTCCTCTATGTTCCAGCATCGGTACTTTTCCTGATAGATCATATGTTCTCCTTAGCAGAGCCTGAATCTTCGCTGTCAGTACACTTAAGTCAAACGGTTTTGCCACAAAGTCATCTCCGCCCATATTCATCGCCATGATAATATTCATATTATCCGCTGCCGAAGAGATAAAGATCACCGGCACGCTCGATATCTTACGGATCTCGCTGCACCAGTGGTATCCATTATAAAAAGGAAGCGTGATATCCAAAAGCACCAGATGTGGACCGTACTCTGCAAATGTCTCAAGAACCTTTGCAAAATCTTCCACATAACGTGCTTCATTTCCCCACGCTTCCATCTCTTTTTTAATTGCCCCTGCCATCACAAGGTCATCTTCTATGATTAGAATCTTATACATTCTGCGGATTCCCCTTTCGCTCTTATCCACTACTATATATCATAGTATACAGTATTTCAAGAGCACACGGTCATACCGTATCCGGCGAGATAACCCGCTGGATATGAATTGCAAGAAATCCAATTTCTTCTTTTGCGACCGGTTGTTTCAGCTGTCTGGACATATAGTCACACACTCTCTTCGCCGCCTCTCCGGTCCTTGGGTAATTCTGAAAAATGAAATCATTAAAGTCTGCATTCGTCCCTTCCCCCTTACGGGTTCTCAGAATCATATAATACATATGGCTCATCAGACGTGTACACCCAAGTGAGCCGCTCTCCAGCTTCTGATCGAATTCCTGTTCAATCATGGCAATCCCTTCATTTACAATCCTGGTCGCATCCAGAGTCTGGGATACTGCCTCATCAGAAAGGCCTGCATGGATATGTAGCGTAATGAATCCGACTTCATCCTCTGAGATTTCATATCCTGTCAGCTGCTGTATAATTTCCCGCCCTTTCAGGGCCACTTGATACTCCTCTCCAAACAACACACGGATATCCGGTGTAAATGGATTCGGAAGCTGGCGGTTCTCCTTCGCTCTCTTCGCTGCAAGCGCAATATGATCTGCCAACGGAAGCAGCATCTCATGATTGATCTTCTGAAACACGTTCTCTGCTTCTTCAATGATCTTTCCTGTTGCCTCAATAAACTCCGGGCGGATTCCATTGACCGTTTTCAGAACAGACTCCTGCTTCCTTCTTGTGACAAGAGAATATACTTTGGCTCCGGGAAGTTTCTCGATCTGTTCTGTAGGTTTCTTTCCAAATCCCACACCGTTTCCGAGAAGGATCATCTCCTTCCCTGTCTCAACATGATACACAAGAATCCCATTATTATTCAGAACTTTAATGACTCGATACATCCCCCCGGAGCCTCTCTTTCTTTCTCTTAATTCAAGCTTACGATTTCTGCTGTCTTCTCAAGCTTCTCTACTTTTCCGCTCTTAGACATTCTGATCTCTTCACCTTCCTGAAGACTTGTAAATACAACCATACATTCATCGGATTTTGCATGCTCTTGGATATATTTTATATCAAAACCTATCAGTTTGTCACCCTTTTTTACTCGGTCTCCGTCATTTACAAAAGTTTCGAATCCTTTTCCATCCAGATTTACAGTATCCACGCCAATGTGAAGCAGATATTCGGTTCCGTCATCGCTAGTCAGACCAACCGCATGTTTTGATGGGAAGATAAAAGATACCGTTGCATCTTCCGGTGCATAAGCCATTCCCTCTTCCGGGCGAACCAGATAACCGTCTCCCATCATTTTCCCTGCAAATGCTTCGTCACGCGCTTCTTCGATCGGTGCTGCCACTCCTGTGAATGGAGAGCAAAGCTCTTTCTTTACAGTTCCGTCTGCAACAGTTTTGTTCTCATCTTTCTTCGCTTCATCTTTTGTTTCTGCACATTTATTCGTTTCTTCTGCGCTGTTTTCATTTTCTTCCGGAAGATATTCCACATTCGGAGCTTTCTCCAGATAATCTTCCAGATTGGATTTAATCACAGAAACAGCCGGTCCGTAGATTACCTGGATTCCCTGTCCTTTTCTTACGATTCCGGATGGGGATGTCATTCTTAAGACATCTTCATTTACCAGTTCCGGCTTTACTACCGTACAACGAAGTCTTGTCGCACAGCAGTCTACATCAGAAATGTTTTTCTTTCCCCCAAGTCCTCTTGTAATCAGTGCGCTCTTCTGATCTTCCGGTGTCATTTCATTTTCAGAATCTGCATCATTTCCATCTACTTTTGCTTTATAATCAGCTTTTGTATACAATTTAGTTTCCGCATCATCATCTTCTCTTCCCGGTGTCTTCAGATTCAGCTTCAGAATTAATGTACGGAAGATGATGTAATATAAGAAGAAATAAATAATTCCTACCGGGATGATTCTGATCCAGCTGGTCTTTGCATTTCCCTGAAGAATACCAAAAAGGAACAGATCAATAAATCCACCGGAAAATGTAAGTCCGACTGCAATATTTAACATATGCGCGATCATGTAAGCGGATCCTGCAAGGATCACCTGTACTACAAAAAGGATCGGTGCCACAAACAGGAATGAGAATTCCAGTGGCTCTGTGATTCCAGTCATCATACATGCAAGTGCTGCAGAAAGCAAAAGTCCGCCTGCCTGTTTCTTCTTCTCCGGTTTTGCACACTGATACATTGCAAGTGCCGCACCTGGAAGGCCGAAGATCATGAAGATAAACTCACCGGAAAAATATCTTGTCGCATCCGCACTGAAATGTACTGTGGATGGATCTGCAAGCTGCGCAAAGAAAATGTTCTGACCGCCCTGTACAAGCTGTCCCGCAACTTCCATTGTTCCTCCAACCGCTGTCTGCCAGAACGGAAGATAGAATACATGGTGAAGTCCAAATGGAATCAACGCTCTCTTAATAATACCAAAGATCAATGTTCCAATATAGCCTGTTCCTGTTACAAGTCCGCCAAGTGCATAGATTCCATTCTGAACTGTTGGCCATACAAAATAGAGTACGATTCCGACAACCACATAAGTCAATGTTGAAATAATCGGAACAAATCTTGATCCACTGAAGAATGACAGTGCATTCGGAAGCTGGATTTTGTAAAACTTATTATGAAGTGCTGCTACTCCAAGTCCAACGATAATACCGCCAAATACACCCATCTGTAATGTCTGGATTCCGCAGACACTTGTCACAGTTCCTTCCAGAACTCCGGCTCCAAGCGTTCCGTCTGCAAGAAGATCTCCACGGATCAGAAGCATGGCATTCATTGTTGCATTCATTACAAAGAAAGAGATCATTGCCGCAAGTGCCGCAACTTCCTTCTCTTTCTTCGCCATACCGATTGCTACACCGACAGCAAAAATAATCGGCAGGTTATCAAAAATAATACTTCCCGCTTTGCTCATAATTGTGAGCAGGGAATTCAGAATTGTCCCCTCGCCTAAAATTGCCTGAAGATGATATGTCTCAATCATCGTTGCATTTGTAAATGAACTTCCTACTCCAAGCAGAAGTCCTGCTACCGGAAGAATTGCGATTGGAAGCATAAAACTTCTTCCGATTCTCTGCAATACTCCAAAAATCTTGTCTTTCATCTGTAATCCTCCTAGTATCATTTCTTATAGAGTTGACGCATCCCATAGTTTCTTGTGCTGGCACAGTTCTGCAACTTACTTATCCTATACTATAATGCGCAAAAAAGGCATAAACTAATCCTCAATAACCAAGTCCTCCTTATCTGGTGAACTTATTAAGGATAGTTTATGCCTGCTTTACCAGTAACACTCTATCGTGCGCTTTTCTCTTTTAACCACGTATAGTATAACCATACTCACTTCCAACAGTCAATCTGTAATATTCAACAATATTTATCCTGTTTTTTTGTTGAATATGTTACTTAGTGATTATTTTAATAAATTAAAGTTTTTCTTTTGATTTAAATTATTTTCTCTTCATTTTACGCTTCTGGATTTTGCTTATTTGCTTTTGTAATATCCAGACGTACATTCACACCAAATGGATTGATTGCAACTCCCTTTGCATCCGGGATCAGTATCTCCGGAATCTTATCCGCCGGGATTGCTGCTGTCTTCATCTTCTTGCCCTGTGCAAATCTGGTAAATTCTATCATATCTGTAAAGATCGGCTGATACAGACTTCCGTCCGGCTGTCTCAGAAGTGGGAGCTGATTATCTTCCTGAACTCCTACGATAAAGGTTCCTTTCTTATAATGCGCCATCATCTCTTCCTGAAGTTCCTTCACATTCTCCGGCATCTCCGGTCCGATACTGCGGTGCATCTCCTGCATCAGATACATTGCTGTCAGATGAAGCTCCGGATTCTCGATCAGTTTCTTTCCTTCAGGCAGTTCTTCCTTATTCTTACGAACTACAAGCTGTTCCAGCTGAATCCTGATCTCCTCCTCTGTACCAACATTCACTGCCAGTGCATTCACGCCCATTGTATACAGGTTTGTAAAAAATCCAAGTCTGGCATTCTTTTCAATTTTGGCAATTCCTACATGATAACGATCTTCTGCAAGCGTCTTTGCCTTTTCCTTTGCAGACTCTTCCTGATAATAAACCAGAACCTCGTCATCAAATGTCTCTTCATCACAGAGGACAAACGGCATCTTCGTCACCCCTGACATGATCACATAAATCTCTTCGAGATTTCGCAGATTCACCAATGTCTGCTTCATCTCTGTACTGACAATTACTTTATTCTCATCCATCTCTTTGTTTTCCTTTCTGGTTGCTTTTCTTTATATTACATGTTGCAGTAGTGCAAAATGATGTGAGTGTCAAAAGTAAATTTTGCCACTCACTGATGTAACCGGATTGCTCCATTGCTATGCAATTCCCGCAATCTTCATAAAATGAGGTATAAATATAATACACCCTATGATCACAGCCATGATTGCCGTAAAAAGCACTGCACCAGCTGCCGTATCCTTCGCTATCTTAGCAAGTGGCTTTCTCTCTTCTGTCACAAGATCGACAACAGCTTCCACTGCCGTATTCACAAGTTCCAGTGAGATCACCATTCCAAAAAGGAGAAGACAGATACACCATTCCATCGGTGTTAATCCTACAAAGGTTCCAACTGCTGTTACAAGAATCACTGCAAGGCAATGAATCTTCATATTCCTCTCTTTTGAAATCCCTGTCCAGATTCCTTCAAAGGCATAGCCAAAGCTTTTGAATAAAGGCTGTTTTCGATTCTTCATTCGTAGTCTCCTTTCGGATTCGTATCATAGATCAAGCAACAAATCTAATATCTATGATACCACATCTGGCTCCTTATCAAAAGAGGTATTTTCCTATTATTATCAAAAGAATACTCGGATTTCGAATCCCAGATCCTTTTCACTTATTTACAAGCTTCAACCATACTCTTTACATATTCTGCAACATACGGCACGCAGTCTTTTCCGTATTTCTCACACAACTTAACGATTGCACTTCCAACGATCGCACCATCTGCGCTCTGACACATCTTCGCCGCCTGCTCCGGAGTGGAGATTCCGAATCCGACCGCACATGGAATATCTTTTTCCTCTTTTACGAGCTTCACCATTGCTCCGATATCCGTCGTGATCGCAGATCTTGTTCCTGTTACACCAAGTGAGGAAACACAATATACGAATCCCGATGCTTCTTTTGCAATCATCCGGATTCGGTCATGAGAAGTCGGTGCAATCAATGAGATCAGATCGATTCCGTACTTTTTGCACACGATGTCAAATTCTTCTTTCTCTTCAAATGGAACATCCGGAAGAATCAGACCATCCATTCCGACATTTTTCGCTTTCTCAAGAAATCTTTCTGTTCCGTAAGAGAACACAACATTTGCATATGTCATAAAAACAAGCGGAATCTGTGTATTCTGACGGATTTCTTTTACCATATCAAAGATCTTGTCTGTCGTCACGCCTCCTGTCAGCGCACGCAGGTTTGCTCCCTGTATAACCGGTCCTTCTGCTGTCGGATCGGAAAATGGGATTCCAAGCTCGATCAACGCTGCCCCTGCTTTCTCCATCTCATAGACAATCTGTTTCGTCGTCTCAAGATCCGGGTCACCACATGTGACAAATGGTATAAATGCTTTCTTCCCTTTAAATGCTTCCTGTATTCTACTCATGAAGATCCTCCCCTCTGTAACGTGCGATTGCTGCGCAGTCCTTATCTCCGCGTCCTGAAATATTAATTACAATAATCTGGTCTTTTCCCATTGTCGGCGCAAGCTTTCTTGCATATGCAACTGCATGTGCACTCTCGATCGCCGGAATGATTCCTTCTAATTTAGAAAGGTACTCAAATGCATCGACTGCCTCATCATCAGTGATTGCTACATATTCTGCTCTTCCCTTATCATAAAGGTCTGCATGCTCCGGTCCGATTCCCGGATAATCCAGTCCGGCTGAGATTGAGTAAACCGGTGCGATCTGTCCGTACTCATCCTGACAGAAATAAGATTTCATTCCGTGGAAGATTCCAAGTTTACCGGTCGCGATCGTTGCAGCTGTCTCTGCTGTATTCACGCCGCGTCCTGCCGCCTCGCATCCGATCAGGCGCACGCCTTCATCTTCAATGAAATTATAAAATGCACCGATCGCATTGGATCCACCGCCGACACAGGCAAGCACTGCATCCGGGAGTTTTCCTTCTTTTTCAAGGATCTGCTCCTTGATCTCTTTAGATATAACTGCCTGAAAATCACGCACGATCTGCGGAAATGGATGCGGTCCCATACAGGATCCGAGTACATAATGTGTGTCATCAATTCTTCTTGTCCACTCACGCATCGTCTCCGAAACAGCATCTTTTAAAGTACCGGTTCCACTTGTAACCGCGTGTACCTGTGCTCCAAGAAGACGCATTCTGTATACATTCAGTGCCTGACGCTCTGTATCTTCTTTTCCCATGAAAACTTCACATTCCATTCCCATCAGAGCCGCTGCTGTCGCTGTTGCAACCCCATGCTGTCCTGCACCGGTCTCAGCGATTACTCTTGTCTTTCCCATCTTCTTCGCAAGAAGAACCTGACCTAACACGTTGTTGATCTTATGGGCACCTGTGTGATTGAGATCTTCTCGTTTCAGATAAATTTTCGCCCCGCCAAGATCTTCTGTCATACGTGCTGCATAGTATAAAAGAGACGGTCTGCCTGCATATTCATTTAATAATGTATTCAGTTCGTCATTAAATTCTTTGTCATTTTTATAGTAGTTGTACGCCTTTTCCAATTCGATCACTGCATTCATCAGTGTCTCCGGAATGTACTGTCCACCATGGATTCCGTATCTTCCTTTTGTCATGGTTGTCTCTCCTTCTTTCTTGTTTCTATTGTTTTGGTAAATTTATTCATTCACTTGTATACTCTTTTGTTTTCCAAAAAATGTTTACTGCTTTCAAAATTTCTCACAGTTTTCACAGCTTGAAGAACTTTCTCACGATCTTTCTTTCCATCTGTCTCCACTGCACTGCTCAGGTCAATTCCCCAAGGGTGTATTCGCTGTATTGCCTCCGGTATGTTCTCCGGATTCAGTCCTCCTGCGAGGAAATACGGCCGCTTTGTCCAGCCTTCCAAAAGACTCCAATCAAATGTCTCACCGGTTCCGCCTTTTCCGTGATCGAGAAGAATCAGATCCGCACTACTCGCTGCTGCCGCATCAAGATCTTTTTTCTCCTGAATCGAAAATGCTTTCATCACCGGATGGTCTGTCAGACTTTTCAACTTCTTTATATATGCCTCATCTTCCTGCCCATGAAGCTGAGCAATCTGAATGGTTCCTTCATTTAATAATTGTACGACCTCGCCGCAGTCTTTATTGACAAATACTCCGACCGGGCAAATCTGCGATTCAAGATTTTGAACCAGTTCACGAACTTTCGAAATGGATACATTTCTCCGGCTCTTTGGCACATCGATGATAAATCCGCAATAATCCGGTTTTGTCTCATTTATATAAGTAATATCTTCCGGGCGGCTCAAACCGCAGATCTTAATCTTGGGCATGTTCATTTTTTCTTGTCTCATACTATATCTTCCGCTAATTCATATCTAGCTGCCTTCCTGTCTGCTGCTTCAACTCCATCAGTGCTGCTTTCCGATCAGATTTTCTCATCAGAAGTTCTCCGATCAGTACCGCATCGGTTCCATTTTCATAAAGTGCTTTCATATCTTCCACTCCGCGGATACCGCTCTCAGATACGAAAACTGTTTCCGAACTGACCAGTTCTCTAAGCCGGATACTGTTCTTAATATCCACTGTGAAATCTTTCAGATTCCGATTATTTACACCGATAATCTTTGCACCGATCTTCTGTGCTCTTAAGATTTCTTCTTCGTTATGTGTTTCTACCAAAGCAGATAGTCCGAGTTCGTCTGCCAGCTGATGATACGCTTTTAACCTGCCATCTTCTAATACCGAACAGATCAGAAGTACTGCCGAGGCTCCCATTGCTTTTGCCTGATAGATCATATATTCATCACAGGTGAAATCTTTTCTGAGCACCGGAATGGATACATTTTGCACGATTTCTTTCAGATACTCATCACTGCCCCGGAACCAAAACGGTTCTGTCAGACAGGAGATTGCTGCCGCGCCGCCTGCTTCATAGTCTCTGGCGATCTCTACATATGGAAAATCCGGTGCGATTAATCCTTTGGATGGAGACGCTTTTTTCGCTTCGCAGATAAAAGACAATCCTTCTGCCCGAAGTGCCTGTTCGAATACTGGGATTTGATCTTTAATTCCTTTTTCTTCCGCCTGCCTTCGAACCTCTTCTAATGGAACTATTTTCTTTTCTTCTTCGATCCGCTCTTTCGTGCGCTCGGTAATTTTCTCGAGTATATTCATACTATTTGTTCCTCTTTTTCTTTCAAGTTGCTTCTTCCATTCTCCCCTGCATAGCCGGGGATCAGACTTTTTATTTATTACTTTCTTCTTTGAACTGCTCCAGCTTCTTCAGTGCAAGTCCTTCGTCAATGATCTGTTCTGCTTTTCTTACACCTGCTTCGATTGAATCTGCTTTTCCTGCAAGATAGATTGCTGCTCCTGCATTCAGGCAAACAGCATTTTTCTTTGCTCCCAGCTCTTTTCCAGAAATGATATCCAATGTGATCTGTGCGTTTTCCTGAGGTGTTCCTCCTGTCAGTACACCTTTTTCGCATCTCTGATAACCAAACTGCTCCGGTGTGATCTCATAGCTTGTAAATGTTCCGTCTTTAATCTCACAGACTGTAGTCGGTGCACACATGGAAATCTCATCTAACTTATCCTGTCCGTAAACGACCATTCCGCGGACGACTCCGAGATTCGCCATTACTCTTGCAAGTGGCTCTACCAGACTTTCATCATAAACTCCCATCAGTTCCATGTTCGCTCCTGCCGGATTAGACAGTGGCCCAAGAATATTGAATACGGTACGGATACCGAGTTCTTTACGGATCGGTCCGACATATTTCATCGCAATATGATAATTCTGTGCAAATAAGAAACAGATCTGAATGTCTTTGAGAAGCTGTGTGCTGCGCTCCGGTGCGACATCGATCTTCACTCCAAGTGCTTCAAGTACATCTGCCGCACCGGACTTAGAAGATGCTGCACGGTTACCATGCTTTGCGACCGGGATTCCTGCCGCTGCGATCACAAGGGAGGATGTTGTTGAAATGTTAAATGAATTTGCTCCGTCTCCCCCTGTTCCTACGATTTCCAGCACATCCATGTCATGCAAAAGCTTGATGCAGTGTGCACGCATTCCCGCTGCTGATGCTGTGATCTCATCGATTGTCTCACCTTTCATGGAAAGTGCTGTCAGATATGCTGACTTCTGAACATCCGATGCCTTTCCTTCCATAATCTCATTCATTACTTCTTCTGCTTCTGTATAGATGAGATTTTCTTTCTTTGATAATTTTATAATTGCTTCTTTTATCATTTCTTAATTCTCCTTCAATGCTTTTGCATAGTTAATAAAATTCTCTATCATCTGAAGTCCCTGCGGTGTCATCACGGATTCCGGATGAAACTGTAACCCAAAGATCGGATATTCTCTGTGTTCCATCGCCATGATCTCGTTGTCCTCGCTTCGCGCTGTCACAATCAGTTCTTCCGGTAGTGTCTCTTCCTTAACTGCGAGTGAATGATATCTTGCCACCTGGATTGGAAGTGTCAGATTCTGAAAGAGGACACTGTCTGTCTTTACGTCTTTCAGCTGTGATGTCTTCCCATGCATCAGCTGTCCGGCGTGACTTACCGTTGCTCCGAACGCTTCTGCCATTGCCTGATGTCCGAGACAAACACCGAGCATCGGAATCTTTCCTTTCAGCTTCTGGATTGCTTCGATACAGATTCCGGCATCAGAAGGTTTTCCCGGCCCCGGTGAGATTACCAGCGCCTCGGGCGCAAGTTCCAGAATCTCTTCCGGTGTGATTTGATCATTTCGAACGACCTTTACTTTTGAATCAATCTGATCTTTTTGTATGCCGCTTATTTCTGATTCTACTCCTGCGATAAACTGATATAAGTTATAGGTAAAGCTGTCATAATTATCAAGTAATAGTATCATTCCAATCCTCCTTTCGCAGTTTCCACAGCCTGAAGTACTGCCCCTGCCTTATTTAAACACTCTTGGAATTCATTTTCCGGGATACTGTCTGCTACGATTCCTGCTCCTGACTGTACACGAATGTATCCATTTTTCTTATAAGCAAGACGGATGGAAATGCATGTATCTACATTTCCTGCAAAATCGAGATAGCCGACTGCCCCTCCGTAGATACCTCTTTTCTGCTGTTCAAGTTCTGCGATAATCTCACATGCACGGATCTTCGGTGCTCCGGAAAGCGTTCCTGCCGGGAGAATCGCATCGACTACGTCCAGTGCATCTTTATCTTTCCGAATCTTGCCTGTTACTGTGGAACCAATATGCATCACATGAGAATATCTCTGGATTTCCATATATTTATCAACTTTAACTGTTCCCGGCTGGCTGATCTTGCCGACATCATTTCGCCCAAGATCTACAAGCATGTTGTGCTCTGCAAGCTCTTTCTCGTCTGCAAGTAGCTCTTTCTCCAATTCCTGATCTTCCTCTTCAGTCACTCCTCGCTTCCTTGTACCGGCAAGAGGAAAAGTGCACACCTGTCCGTTTTCTAACTTCGCCAGCGTCTCCGGTGAAGCCCCTGCCACTTCAATATCATCACTTGAAAAGTAGAACATATACGGAGATGGATTCGAGGTTCGAAGCACCCGGTAGGTATCAAAAAGACTTCCTTTCGCCTTCGCTGTCAGCGGATTGGATAACACGACCTGGAAAATATCACCTTCATAAATGTATTCCTTAGCTTTCTCAACCATCTTGCAATAATCTTCTTTATCCACTCCCGGATGGAACTCTTCTTCTAAAACAAGTGGTCGGAAATCTGCCTGCGCCCCGCTTCGGATCAATCGTTCCATCTCTTCTAATTCCTGCTTCGCGTTCGTATAATTTTCTTCCAGATCACCTTCCAGCTTCACGCCTGTAATCAGGATCAGCTTCTGTCTGTAATTGTCAAATACGATGACACGGTCAAATAACATCAAGTCCGCATCCCGGAAATCTCTTACTGCCGTTTTTGCTGCTGTCTTTCCTGTAGTTTCATTCTTCTCTTCCAGGACTGGCTTTAATGTCGGTTCTGCATATTTGATATAGTCATAAGAAAAATATCCGACAAGCCCTCCGGTAAATGGAGGAAGTCCCGGAAAAACCGGACTTTTATATACTTCGAGAATTTCTCTTAGAACCTTTCCCGGATGGTCGGTTAAAACTTCCCGTCTGGTCTTATCCTCATCTTCATGCCCTTCGCTGATGATCACACGCCCATCGGTACAGGTGATCTCCATCGTTGGTGCATATCCAAGGAAGGAATATCTTCCCCACTGCTGTCTGTCCTCCGCACTTTCCAGCAGATAGCAATGCTTGCTTGCCGCCCGCAGCGTCCGCATCACACTGATCGGCGTAAATGCATCTGCATACAGCTCTTTGCTGATCGGAACTCGCTTGTATCTGCCTTGTTCAGCATAGAATCTGATTTGTTCTAATGTCTTGTCCATGTGTATTCCTCCTTGAAGTTATGCTGCAAAATAAATTTCTCTTTTATCCCGATAGGAAATATATGTTTATGGTAGAAAAAAAGTCCCTGACAGAATATTCCTATTCTGTCAAGGACGGTAAATCTAAATCTTTTCCGCGGTGCCACCTTGATTCACGGGTACACTCCCCTGCGCTCTGTAAGATACTAACATATCTCCGGCAACTGACGTATGCCCACACGTCACAGAGTACTCGGATTCTCAAATCCTTTAACTGTGCCCTCAGCGGTCCATTTGGCAACCTGCATCTCGATCCGGCTCTCAGCTTCCCGGACTCTCTGTGCGCGCATAATTACTTTGATCTCCGCTTCATCGGTTTAAAGCGTTATTCCATTTGCTAGGAGTTTATCACTTTAAAGCGATAGTGTCAATGCACTATTTTAATCTTTTTCGCGAAATTGTTGAAAAATTTTCTCAATTTTCTTGTCTTTATTTTCTTTTTCTCTTCCATGCAAATCCGCCAACTCCTGCTCCGAGTGAGGAGAATGCAAGTCCTAATAAGCCAAGAACATTTGCCGGATCACCTGTCTTTGCGGCTTTTGATCCACTTGTTCCTTTGGAAGCTGATCCATCCGTAGTTGTTCCTGCCTTCTTTGTAACAGTCGGAGTTGCACTTCCATTCTGACTTCCCGCCTGATTTCCATTCTTTACAAGTGCTTTGATTGCTGCATTCAACTCATCTGTTGCTTTATCAACTTTTTCCTGGCTTTCTTTTGCATTTAATGCGCTCTTAGCGTCTGTCAGTGCACTCTGCAATGCCTTCCAGCTGTCAACTGTGTAATCAGCTTCTTTCAGAGCTGCCGCATCACTGATTACTTTCTCAAGGGAAGAAGTATCAACTGCTGCCGGCTCTTCTTTCTTATCGTCGTCTTTCTTATCCTCTTCTGTCTTATCTCCCTCTGCCTTAACAAGTGCTTCAACAGCTGCGTTGAGGTGGCTTACTGCCTCGTCTACAGTTGCCTGAGTTTTTGGATTTTTCAATTCATCTTTTGCTTCCTGAAGTTCCATCTGCATAGATGCCCAGCTTTCCGCTGTGTATTCAGCTTCTTTCAGGGCTTCTGCTTTTGCAATAGCTGCCTCAAGCTCTGTTGTTGTGATTGTTTTATCCTCAGATGCTTTTACAATGTTCTCCTCTGTTGCCTGGAATTTGTATGTCACGTCATTATATCCAAGTGCTGTCAGTGTAATGGTCCAATATCCTGTTCCATCCGTTCCTTCCGGAAGTGTACAACGAAGAGAATCTGTCAGTCCAAGCTGGATTCCCATTGCTTTGTGCATCCAGTTATCTGCTGCAAATTTTGTTCCATAAGTAGCTTTTGCATTTGTATATGTGCTGTCATCTCCATAGTAAGTCCATGTAACAGTCTGGAGATTTGATCCAAGATCACCATAATTTCCTGTCAGATCAACTCTTAAGAATTCTCCATAAGATCCACTTGCTTCTTTTACTGTCAGCCCAGCTTCCTCTGCTGTTGGTGCTGTCTTGAGTACCTGATCTTTGATTCCGGACTCTGATCCATTATTCACTCTTGCAGAGAAACTGAAGGATCCATCCTCATTCTTTGTTGCTGTTTTCAGACCGTTTGTATTCTCTGTTACATTGGCAACCAGTCCTGTATAGCTTACCAGATTCTTTTCTGAATATCCTCCTGCAAGTTCACTTCCGTTTTCGATCACACGATAGCTTGCTTTCAGTGCATCCAGATCAGATGTTTTTACTTTCACCGGCACATATTTCAGTCCGAGCACATCATACTCTGTCATCTTTGTTGTTGCACCGGATTCTTCTGTGATCTCTCCTCTGTTAAATGTAATCTTGCTTCCGTCTGTCAGAACTGCAGTAGTTCCATCTGTCCAGTACTCTACTGCATACTCTTTTCCATTTTCCGCCTTGATTACTGCGTTGCACTGGAAAGAACCTCTGTGAAGTCCATGATTTACTGTAGCTCTTGTTACAGTATCGAATGCACCCTTGTCAGACTCTCCTTTTGAATCCTTTGCATCTGAAGAAGATGTATCTCCTGCTGCCTGCACATTTTCAGCAGCCCAGTACTCTGCCCAGCTAAGTCCTACATATGCGTAAGTATACTCACTCTCCTGTGATAAAGTATAAGTGAATTCGTAATCCTTTGCATAGCCTGTTGCCTTTACTGAGATCTTAAATCCATGTCCATTTTCTGCATCCTTAAATGGAGCCGCAGTCGTATCAATTGTTCCATCTTCTTTGATGATCTTCACTGCACGTTTTCCTGTTGCCGCATACTCTGTTCCGTCAACTGTTACGGATTCGATCTTCTTTACATAAGAAGTTACATCCTCTGCTGCATATCCTTCTGCCGCTACAAGTGCTGCACTTTCATTGTTAAATACAACTGGTACAGCTTCTGTTGTTAATTCAAAATCTGTCGTAAGATCCGCATATTTTCCGGATTTATCAGATACTTTCAGAGTATATTTGCCTATCTCAGCGCCTTTTGTCTTATAGGTAAGTACCCCGTCTTTTACCTGAACATCCTCAAGACCTTCAACTGTATATTCTGCCTGATAATCACCAGGAAGTCCTTCTACAGTTAGATTTACTTTTCCACTTTCAACATCTGCATTCTCTGCTGCGACAGTCCCATTGAATTTAACCGGCACATACTGATCTGCATCAATCTCATAGATTCCATTATCTGTGTAATATGTGATTTTATTGATTGTCTGACCCATCATCTTTTCATAATCTTTTGAGTCCAGTGTGTTTCCATGAGATGTTGTCACAAATCCTGTACTCCATGCCAGTTTTGTCTTTTTCCAGATATTTTCAAGATGACGAAGTCCGTAGTTGTCTCCTTCTTTTGTGCTGATCACAACTCCATATACTGTATTAACTGTTTTTGGGAGTCCATTTAGATCTAATTCATAATCTCCATACTTTGTGTCTGTTGTGAAATCAATTGATGCATCACTCAACTTCTGTGCAGTTGCACCTTTCACTTCACTAAAGCTGAGTGAACCATCTGCATTTACTGTTGCTTCCTTATAATAGGAAGGAGTCTCACTTAAAATATAGTAAGAATAGCTTGCGCTCTCGAATAACGCATCTTTTCCATTATATTCTGTTGTTGTCTCTTTTCCTTTCATATTCACTGTAATAGAAAGCTTGCTGTCATCTGTGATCTGTGTATAGTTTTTCAGTACAGATGCATCACTAATCTTAACCGGATATGTAATACCTGTAATATCTGTTCCATCACTGTTTACATGATAAGATCCAGCTACAAGTGTTGATCTTGTTTTCGCTTTTGTAGCGGAGGATACACTGTCTGCTCCTGCTACCTGATCAGCTGCATAAAATTCAGAATATGGAATATTCATCAACACATACGTTTCTTTCGCAACTTCTGCCTTTTTCAATGCCTTCACTGCTGTATTCAGCTCGTCTGCTGCTGTGTCTACCGCGCTCTGAGATTCTTTTGCTGTCAGGGCAGCTTTGGCTGCTGTCAGCTTCGTCTGCATTGCACTCCAACTGTCTGCTGTGTAATCAGCTTCTTTCAGTGCTTCAGCGGCTGTGATTGCAGCTTCCAGTTTTGTTGTTTCAACTGTTACTGCTTCGTTTGCTGACTTGATTGCAGCAAGTGCAGCTTCTTTCACTGCCTTTGATGTACGTGTTGCACCACTAACAGAATCCCAACCATTAATTGTATCTTCTGTTGCAGCCTTTCCTACAAGCATTTTCTGGATTCCTTTCGATTTTGAAACAGCTTTTGCAAAATAGGAATCACTCTCCGCGTTATATCCTTCCCCTGGAGTCACAGTGATGGCTGAAAACTTGCCATCCTCCACCTTCAGGCTGACTTCAACGTCATACTCATTCCATTCGTCTTCATTTTCGTCATCCTCTGCAGTTCTTGCCACGTGGGCTGTCTTTGTATAAGTTCCATCCTTCGCAGTCTGACTTCCTGTTGCCGCAAAGATGGTTGACGGACAAAGTCCTACTACCATAGACATTGCCACTGCCATGGACATTGCCTTTACTTTCATTTCTTTGTTTTTCATAGAAACCTCCTTTTTAACTAAAATAGTTACATACAGATCCTGCCTGTCGCAGTTCTGCTTTCCTGCTTCCGCATGGAATATATTATCAAGTTAGCTTTCGCTAACCCATAATCAAAAAGTATATATCTATACTGTCCTTACAGCTTCTTTCTTCACAACCGGTAAAATCTTTCCTGCGACAATTCCAATCACGAACCCTGTCACTGTTCCTGCCACAAGAAGAACCGGCAGATAATAAATCAGTTTCAGATTCTCCACCACTGCCATCGCAACAAGAATCTGTCCTATATTATGAAAGACGCCGCCAGTGATACTTACTCCTACAATGGAAATTCCATCCATCTTCTTTACAAGTACCATGGCAAGAAGGCTGACAACCGCCCCTGCCAGACTGTAAATGATCGACATTCCATTTCCAAAAAGAAATCCTGTCAGAAGCACACGCAGTACCGATACCGCCAGTACTTCTGGAATTTCCAGAAAATAAAGACCTGTTACAGTGACCAGATTAGCCACTCCAAGCTTCATCCCCGGCACTCCAAAATTAATTGGGATCAGGCTTTCCACATAACTAAAAATCATTGCCAGCGCAACAAGCATTGCCATGTTCGCAAGTTTTTTATTTCTATTCATACATTCTCCTTTACAGTCGGACAATTGATTTATTTGGAAATTGTATCCGGTAGATGTTCCTTTTCATTTTGAGAATCATCAGAATTCTCAACTTCTTCTATTTCTACAACCAGCTTATGAGGCAGGCAGACAATGGTCTGTGTCCGGTTATTGATCTTTCCCTGCTCTTCGCAATATCCATCCGGACAGTCAGCCTCTTCCATATACGCTTTTCCATCCTCAATCCGGACACGGTTGTAAAAGTCTCCATCCTGCACTTCAATCACCTGATCTTCATCCAAAGAATATCTTCCGTAAACTTCTCCATCCACCTTGATCACAACCTGTTTTTCCTGAATTTCTTTTTGCCCGCTTTCCTTTGCCTGTACATACTGCATCAGGTTCATCACAAGAAACAGTACACATGCCGCAAAGAGGATTCCGCCTCCTAAAAACAGATCTTTTTTCTTCATCTATTACACTCCTGCCCAGATCATAATTACAAGTAACAGAATTGCCCGAAGAATCGTAAACCAGAATTCATTTCCCTTCAGACCTTTGATTCCTGTATGGATATGCTTCTTTGGACAGGTATCAATACATTTCTGGCATTGGAAACAATCTCCCTCGACTTTGAGTGATCCGTCTTCCGGGAGTCCGATCCCGGATGGACATTTCTTCGTGCATCCGCTGCAGCCTTTGATGCAATTTTCTCTGTCGCGGTGCAATGCAAAAAACGGAAGCACCGGAAGCAGTGAGAATACCGCTCCCATCGGACACAGATTCCGACAGAAAAATCTTTCTTCCAGACACATTCCTACAATGATAAAAATTAGTAGAATCACTCCCGGCAAATATCCCTGCAAGTGAAGATTTCCTGCATGCAGCATAGAAAAAACATCCCATGGGCTTGTCCCTTTTGCCTTTCCGTATACTCCCGCAAAACAAAGTACTGCGATTACGGTCAACACCAGATATTTCAAATAGCTTAACTTCTCTGTGATCTTTTCTGAAAGCAGCATCGGCTTTTTCTTTCTCTTCTTAAAACACCAGATATAAAATGCATGAATTCCATCTCCAAGACTTCCGAATGCACATGCGAATCCACAGAAGAATCTTCCGAAAAGAATCGTATACGCGCAGAGAACTATAAGCACCGTTACAAAAGAGGTCAGCCCGATTGCCTCGCCTGCTCCTATCTGTGTGAAAATGTATTTCACGCCGGCAAATGCCGCTGTATACACAGATGGCAGAAACAAAAAATAAAGGATCTGAATCAAGGCACGAAGCCAAGTATGCAACTTTTTAATTTCTTTTGCTTTTAAATTATGTATATTCAACTTCTTCAAACTACTTTACCGCCTGTTCCAATGCCTGTTCTGTTGCATCTTTAATTCCTGTCGAACTGAATGTTGCGCCACTGATCGTATCAACTTCTGCACTCTGCGCCTCTATGATCTTCGGAATGATATCTTCTGCCATTGCAAGATATGCGCCGTCTTCCTTCTCTGCAGATGTCACTTCTACCGCTTCGATCTTTCCATCTTTTACAGTAACTTCTACCGCAACCGTTCCACCAAATCCATCCGCTTCTCCGATATAGGTTCCATCCTTGTATCCTGTTTCACTCCCCGAATCACTCCCAGACTCTGAAGCACTGAAGACAGCTGATGTCTGTGCCTCTAACTGTGCATTCAGCTTTGTGATTTCCTCATCCTTCGCACGGACATTCAACACTTCGTTATATCCGAAAAGGACACCGACGATTGCCAACAGACTAAACAGTCTTACGATAAACTCTTTCATCCTACTGTGCCTCCGTCTCTTCTGGTCTCAAAGCCATTTCCAGTGCCTTTTTGCATCCGTCAATAATCGCATTCGAAGAACAGGTTGCTCTGGATACCGTATCGATTTCTTCCGGCATTCCTTTGGTAATAATCTGGGAAACGACACCTTTTTTGCTTGAAGTTCCATTTGCCGCCTTCTTGATATAGCTGTCATTCGCTGCATCCCCATCTCCTGACACGTCAGTAATAGATACAATTTTGTCATTTCGTATTGTCACCTTCATAGAAAGCTGATACTCTGTAAAATCTTCATCCTCATCCGGCTTACATGGTACACTCACTTCATAAGTTCCATCGATGTATTTTGTCTTCACTTCTTCCTCTTGATCTGACTTCTTTTTCTCAAGCTGTGCAACTGCAAGGTTCAGATTTTCCACAGCTTTATCAACCGTCTGCTGTTCCACTGTTTCATTCGCAGCTGTTTCCAACAGCTCTTTTGCATCATTCAGTCGGAGACTCAGAACCGCCCAGCTACTCTGCGTATACTCCTCCATCACAAGTGCTTCTGCTGACTTGACCGCATTTTCCAGTTCCGTTGTATCTGCTTTCTCTTCAATGGATTCTCCATTCGTTACTTTCTCCGCCTGTTTCAAAGCATTCTTTATTGCTCCGAGAAGTCCCTTAGAACTGTAAGTTGCACCAGATACAGTATCTACATCTGTATTCTGATTTTTAAGCACATTTTTCACTACATCCATTGCGCGGTTGAAAAATGCTTCATCATCTGATGTCTCTGTGACTAAAATTGCTTTGATCGTATGCTCCTGGATCACCACAGCTACCGATACATCTCCACTGTATCCTTCCGCTGTTCCATAATAGATTCCTTCTTTGTATGGAACTGTCCCGGTTGTGGATGTACTCTGATTCTGACTGGAAGAACTGTTCGAGCCATTCGTTTCAGATGAATCCGAAGTTGCTCCATTTCCACTCACTGCCGCCTGACTTAATGCATCTCTTACTGCCTGGATGATTCCAACCGAACTGTACGTTGCTCCAGACACGGTATCTACATTGGTGCTCTGACTGCTGATGATCGCATTGATCAGTGCAGAGGCTTTGGAAATGTATTCGCTCCCATCTTGATTCTCCATAATCTGGATGTCTGTGATCTTTCCGCCACTGATCTCAACCTTTACTTTCAGTGTTCCACCAAATCCAGTCCCTGTTCCGTAATAACTTCCGTCCTTATATGCTGCCGGGTCTTCCACTGTTGCGACAGAAGTAGAACTTCCTGCTGCCGCGCCGCCACCAGACTGTGACTGTCCTGTTGTTCCGCTGTCTTTTTCTCCTGTCAATGCATTCTTCACTGCACTGATGATTCCCCGTGAACTATAGGTTGCCCCTGAAACAGTATCGACTTCCAATGTCTGTCCTTCAATGATCTTATCGATCACCGCCTGTGCACGTTTGAAAAATGCTGCATCATCCGAAGAACTCAGAATATCGATTGCAACGATCTGTTTGTCTTTGATTTGAACCGCAACCGTGATCTCTCCTGCATAACCTGTTCCAGTTCCCTTGTAAACACCATCTGTCAGATCAAAAGAACCTTTTGTCACCTGTACCTGCTCTTCCTCTGCTTTTTCCGTTTCATCCTTCACGGTTTCTGACTGCTCCTGCGCTGCATAAACCGGTGGCTGATATCCACTCAGGGTGCCTGCTACACAAGATGCCACAACTGCTACCGAAAGTACTGGTGCAAATGGTTTCAGCTTCTTTCCTGTTTCTTTTAAATCCATTTTTCCTCCAAAATCTACTCTGTCTTACACTTTTCTATCGAATGATCTCAACTGTTCTCTCCGTTGAAAAATCATTTTCCAGCCCTTCTGTTACATATAGCGTTCCATCGTCACTCATAAGGATTGCATCAAACTCATCTTTATGTTCTCTCCAGAAATCTGCCGCTTTCTCTTCTCCCATAATAAAAAGTGAAGTAGAAAGTCCATCTGCCAGTGTTCCGTCCGTACTTACAATTGTTACAGAGACAAGTCCGCTTTCTGCCGGGTATCCGGTCTTTGGGTCAATGATGTGATGATACGTCACACCATCCTGTTCAAAATACCGTTCGTATCCCCCTGAAGTGATAACAGCCTTATCCTGAACACTCAGAATTCCCAGATAATCTTCTGTGTCATCCGGACTCTGCACTGCAATCTTCCATTTCGTTCCATCCGTCTTTGTTCCGAGTGCTTGCACATTTCCGCCAAGATTCACTAACCCACTTGTGATTCCATTGTCTTTGTAAATGTCCATAATTCTGGATGAGGTATATCCTTTTGCAATTCCTCCGAGATCGATTTTCATTCCTTCTACGCCGAAAGATATCTTTCTCGTTTCTTTGTCATAAGAAATGTTTCCCGCATCAGTGAGTGGAAGAAGCTGATCCAATGTCTCCTGTGACGGAACCTGGAAGTTCTGTGTTGGGAATCCCCATGCTTCCATCACCGGATAAATCGCAATATCAAACGCCCCATCTGTCTCCTGATAAAGTTCCAATGCGCGTTCCGTCAAATAGCCTGCATCTTCGGAAAGCTCTGCACTTCCATCTGCGTTCAGTTTTGCGATTTCGCTGTCTGCATCTCCTGTCGATAAAAGTGCGTCCAGACGCTCAATCTCTGCCTGTGCCGCATCAACGGCTGCTTCTGCATTTTCTCCATATGCAGTCACTGTCATATAGGTATCCATTGCAAAAACATCTCTGGATGCTTCTTGAATATCCTCCGACTGGTTCTGTGCACTTTCTGACGATGTTTCGGATTTATCTGCTGTCTTACTGTCTGTCTTCTGTCCGCATCCGACCAACAGAGCCGATGCACAAAGACAGACTGCAAGTAAACATTTTATATTTTTTAATTTCATGTAATCGCTCCCGGTTATACTTTTCTAACTTGTGTTAGTCCAACTAACTCCGTAAGTATACAGGATGTCTATTATCCAGTCAATTGGATTTTTATTATTTGAGAACTTTTCTCATTTATCTGTTTTAAACTTATATATTTTTCTCATGAACAAAGAATGTGCCTCGGCACATTCTTGCGCCTGCGGCGTTGCTAAGCGCCAGTGGCGCTTGTTTAGCAAGGACCGAAGTGGAAACGTAGACCGCTTGCGACACCTACCTTGTACGCCGCAGTGCGCATCCTGAGCGGAGCGTTTTTTATATATTAGGAAAGGACTTTCCTAATATATAAAAAAGAGAGACGAAAATTTCATCTCTCTTTTCCTTTGCTTTATATTTCTTTTTTTACTTCCTCGAGAAAATATGTTTCACAAATACATAGATCATAATCACCACTGCCATCAGATATCCGAACGCACCAAGTGCCGGGATTCCCATAAACTTCGGTGTCATATCCGTCGTACAGATAATACTTGAACTGATCAAAAGTGCCATGACCCACAGACCCATAACAATATTCCTTACAAGTCGTCTTAAAAGAAATGCAAGATCCTTTGACACGCGCAGATCAAGGTTTACTTTTGACTGACCTTTCATGAATTCATCCATTAAGTCCGTTGTCATGGATGGAAGGTCAATCATCTTCCGCACAGATTTCAAAAGGCTTCTTCCTGTGTTCCTCAATTCCTTCTTAAAGTTAAAATTGTGAAGAAAATCCGCAGCAAGTCTTGCTCTGGCAATCTCCACCATATTGATATCCGGTGCGATATTGGAAAGTACACCTTCCATATGCGTAAGTCCTCTGGCAAGCATCGTCAGTCCATGTGGCATCATGATCTTATTTTCTTTCATGACTTCCATCAGATCCGTCATGACCTCTGCCACATTAATCTTACCCATATCGGTACTTCCGTATTTCAAAAGTAATCCTTCAATGTCTTCGTAAAGTTTTCTCTGCTCCGGTCGTTCTTTGAATTCGCCCAGTCCGAGAACCGCCTTTAGGATCAGACCAACATCATTCAGTGCAACGCCTTCGATCGCAAGCGTGATCATCTCACGGTCATGCTCTGTCAGTCGTCCCATCATACCCATATCAATCCAGACAATCTTTCCATCACGGATCTTTACATTTCCGGAATGCGGATCAGCGTGGAAGAACCCATCCTCCATTACTTGCTTAATATAGTTATCTACAAGTTTGCTTCCAATTTCTTTCAGGTCATAGCCATCTTCGAGCAGCTTATCCTTCTCATCAATACCGCAACCATCAATATATTCCATCACCAGCACATGAACGGTCGTATACTGCTGATACAGAACCGGTGTCTGAACAAAATTGACATCTTTATTTCTTCTGGCAAATTCTTCAATATTCGCTGCTTCTGTCAGGAAATTCATCTCATCTCTTGTCACTGACCAGAGTTCGTCAAGCACAAGATCAAAATCAGCCATTCCTTTCAGACTGATCGGTGGCATCAGCTTGATTGCTTTACGGATAAACTCAATGTCCCGCGCCATCATTTCATAAATGCCTTTTCTCTGGATCTTAACGACAACCTCTTCTCCTGACTTTAAGACTGCTCTATGTACCTGCGCAATTGATGCAGAACCGATTGGCGTCTCTTCGATCGATGCAAATACCTTCTTCCAGGAACGCCCATAAGACTCATCAATTACAGACACTGCCTCCTCGAAAGGCATCGGTCTTGCATCCGTGCATAATTCCATCAATTCATCGCAATATGCCTTCGGAAGAATGTCCGAATGAAGTGCCATGATCTGTCCGATCTTCACAAAAGTCGGACCAAGATCCTCCATAATCAAACGAAGTTTCTTCGGACTAAGTCCACGTGTAATATTATGTTTTCGAAGTACAGAAATAATCTCTCTAAATCTTGAATTATTTGTTCCCTTTTCTTTCTCACTCATATCTGTATTCTCCTGCTGTCTCGGTGACACATTTCTCTTTTTTCCTGTATTCCTTGCTGATAGGCCTAAAATAATAGTCACTTTTTTCTTTCTTGAGAAAGCAGAAAAGCCGCTTTTCGGCAGCTTCTCTGATATTTTTACTCTTCTTTTGTATCTTCCTCAACTACTTCTGCATCATCTACATTTTCAACATCTTCCACTGTATCTTCTGCATCCACCTCTTCTGCTTCCGAATCTACAGTTGACTCTTTCGCCTTGATCTGAGCCTTCAGTGCTTCTAACTGCTCCGGTGTCATCTTGTCGAGAAGTTCGCTCAACTCTTCCGGTGTAGTGACTTTGACTTTCACATTCACATTGTTCTTTACTGTCTGCTTCAGATTATGCTTGAGTTCCTCATTCAGAACCTTGCCCTGCTCCACTGTAAGTTCGCCTTTTTTTACCATATCATCAAGAACGTCCTTTGACTTCTCTGCAGTTGTAGCAACCGCTCCGATTCCAGCCAGTATTACCTTCTTTAAGTTGTCTGTTAATTTTTCCATAATGCCTGTCTCCTTCCGTAATTGTTCTGTCTCGCATCACCTGTGGAGATGAGAGTCATCACATATATGATATTTAGATTCTACAACTTTCTCATCATTTCGTCTAGTATTCTAGCCCATTTTCTGTACTTGTTTCACAATAATTTAATAGGTTCTTTATAAATTTCAATACTTTTTCACAAAGAAATGCCTGAAATGTTACATTTTTAACTATTTGTAACTTTTCTTTTCTATTTCTGATTGTTAAAATAAAAACATAAAGTAACGGGAATGAATTTCCCGAAAATCTGTTTTTAAAAAAGGAGATCGAAAATCATGGCAAACAGAATTATGTTAAATGAAACATCTTATCATGGAGCAGGCGCAATCAAAGAGATCGCTACAGAAGCAAAAGCAAGAGCATTTAAGAAAGCTTTTGTATGTTCTGACCCTGATCTGATCAAATTCGGAGTTACAAAGAAAGTAACAGATATTCTTGATGAAAATGGACTTGCTTACGAAATTTATTCTGATATCAAAGCAAACCCAACAATCGAAAATGTACAGCACGGAGTAGAAGCATTCAAGAAAGCTGAAGCAGATTACATCGTTGCAATCGGTGGTGGTTCTTCTATGGATACTTCCAAAGCAATCGGTATCATCATCGCAAACCCGGAATTTG
>OLPQ01000113.1_pt1 | contig 69619 bp, 92 predicted proteins | sample 1672451 | NCBI WGS metagenome assembly OLPQ01 (sample SAMEA3136687, study PRJEB25190) | human gut metagenome | biome: human gut; feature: human-associated habitat; material: faeces | place: Austria | collected 2013
TTTTAGGATCCAACCAAACCGTTCCTGTTTCACTCTTACCAAATTTAGTTCCATCCGCTTTCGTAATTAATGGCATAGTCAAACCATAACATTTAACATCAGCACCACATTTTTTACGAATCAATTCCAAACCTGAAGTAATATTTCCCCATTGGTCCTGTCCACCAATCTGCATTGTACAACCTCTTGTCTGGTATAGATTTAAGAAATCCAAAGATTGAAGGATCATATAAGAAAATTCTGTATAACTGATTCCTGAATCTAAACGTTTTTTAACAGTTTCTTTATTCAACATATAGTTTACGTTGAATAATTTTCCATAGTCACGTAAAAAATCAATAATTGTGATATCTTTTGTCCAATCTAAGTTATTGACCATGTCAAAACCCCATAATTTAGAGATTTGTGCATGTAATGCATCATAATTTGATTTTAATACTTCTGGAGTCAACATACTTCTTTCTCCAGTTGCCTTTGGATCTCCAATAAATCCAGTGGCTCCACCCACCAACATGATTGGGTGATGTCCATGTTTTTCTAAACGTTTTGCCATTAATAAAGATGAATAATGCCCAATGTGCAAGCTATCTGCCGTTGGATCTGTACCAATATAGAATGTAACTTCCCCATTATTGATTACATCTTCTACTTCTTCACTTGTGACATTGTCAACTAAGCCACGCCATTTCAATTCTTCAAATAATTCCATTTTGTCCTCCCTGAAAATAAAAAAAATCGCCCTATAAGGACGATTAAATCGCGGTACCACCTTACTTCATACAAAATATTTTTTGTATGCACTTAAACCTTTAACGCAGGTATACGTCAAAATTGAAGCTCAAAGGTGTATTCCACAGGTCTATTTGAAACTTTACACCAGCCAGTTTCTCTCTAAGAAATAGATAATCTGTGTACTCTTTCTTATCATAGCGCATTTATTATATCGAATCTAGAATCTAAACTCAATAAATATGTTTTAAATTGTTGTAAATTTTAAAAATAAATGGTTTACAAGGAAGAATGAAGTTACCAATATATTCACGTACAACCGCATTATAACCACGCTTGTAGTCAAATACACCATACCCTTCTTCATCCTTATGAAAGTATCCACTAATACCATAGAAATTATATAGATCATAGCCTTCATCAATAGCTTCTTGAATCATCTTCCATTGAATCGCATAAGGACCTCTAAAGACTCTATGTTCATAGTTACTAGAACCAACTAGATATACAATTTGATGTCCATATTTGACAAATAAACAACATGCCAAAGGAATTTCCTTCCCATATTTCTGTTTTAATTCTTCAATATGCGAAAGCTTCTTCTGTAAAGAATTGTAGTATTCTTCATCCGTCTTTAAACGCTTTTCCTTTTTGACATTACCAGGATTCTGTTCCAAGAAAGCCTTTGTCTTTTCAATATCTTTTGAAGTCTTATCAAACTCACTTTGCATCTTAATCGCATAAGCATCTAGATCGAGATAAGACAATACCGTTTCAATGTGGGATTTACCATAAAAATGATATAAATCTTTATAGAAATCCAAACTCATAGCTTCAAAGTCTTGTCTTTCACTGGTTTCCTTTTCCATTTCATCAAGAACATCCAATTGATCTTCATTCAAGACACGCGTCTTCACACAATACTTTTCATAAGTACGAATGTCTTGTCGTGTCTGATACGAAAACTCTTTAAAGATTTCTTCTTTTGTCTTACCTTTTAAATCCAAGACTGAAATCCAGCGACACTCTTTAGAGATGTCATAGCCTGGTTTCATTGGCAAATGTAAAAAGCCAGCTGCCTTTAGATTTTCTACGACATCTTTGTTGTCGTAACCATTCTCAACGATATTTCCGTCTTTATCTCTTTGTACAAATTCAATGCACGGATCAATTTCGGCATAGATTACATTTTTCTTTTTTAAATACTCTTTCAAAGAAGATGTAAAAGAAATCACATCTTCTTTTGAATGATAGTCCATAAAGAATCCTCTAGGAATATAACAATACTTAAATACTTTCATTAACGGCATACAGGCAATCATACTAAAGGCAACTGTCTTACCGTCTTTTATGGCTTCAATATATTCAACTTCCCATCCTCGCTGCGAGAATTTCATACCTTGATAGTCGGATTGAAGAAACTCTTTTTCATGAACCGTATCCAAATATTCATGATATTTTTGGATACTTATGGTTTTGATTTGCATAAACACACCTTCTTAGTTGGCAACAATGTTTACAACTTTACCCTTAACAACGATCACTTTACGAATTGTCTTTCCTTCAAGCTGGCGTTGAACTGTTTCAAGTTCCATAGCCTGTTTTTGAAGTTCTTCATTGCTAGAACCAACAGCCGCTTCAAACTTACCACGCACTTTACCATTGACCTGAACAACACAAGTGATTGTATCTTCCACTAATTTAGCTTCATCATATGTTGGCCAAGGCTCATACGCTATTGTAGATTCGTGACCTAATAATTGCCACATTTCTTCACCAATATGAGGTGTAATACATGAAAGCATCTTCACGATTCCTTCAGCATATGGTTTATAAACGGTGTCAGCCTTATATGCTTCATTCACAAAGATCATCATTTGTGAAATAGCTGTATTGAATCCTAACGATTCATAATCTTCGGTAACCTTTTTAACAGTCTGGTTATAGACCTTATCTAATTTACCATCGTTTGTATCTGTGATTTTACCAGATTCAATAAATAAACGATAAACACGATCAATCCATCTTCTAGCACCATCACATCCTGCCATGGACCATGGTTTACTTTGTTCCAATGGTCCCATGAACATTTCATATAAACGCAGTGTATCGGCACCATATTTTTTTACGATGTCTGAAGGATTGACAACATATTTAGGGAATCGTTTTCCCATTTTAATTCCGTTTTCGCCTAAGATCATACCTTGGTGTACTAATTTTTTGAATGGTTCTTTACATGCCACAATACCCTTATCGTATAGATAGTTGTTCCAGATACGTGAATACATCAAATGTCCTACCGCATGTTCTGGTCCACCAACATATAAATCAACAGGCATCCAGTGCTTTAATAATTCTGGATCGGCCAATTGTTTATCATTGTGTGGATCAATATAACGTAAATAATACCATGAAGATCCAGCAGATCCAGGCATTGTACTTGTTTCACGAACACCCTTTACACCATTTTGGTTGTATTGTTTCCATTCTGTCGCATTTTCAAGTGGCGCTTTTCCATTGTGTCCCTTATAGTCTTCTAACTCCGGTAAAATCAATGGCAATTCTTCATCTGGAAGAACATAGTCCGTTCCATCTTCTAAGTGTACGATTGGTACTGGTTCTCCCCAATAACGTTGACGAGCAAAAATCCATTCACGGAAACGATAGTTTACTGTTTCTTTGGCAATTCCCATATCCACTAATTTTTTAGTGATAGCTACTTTTGCCTCTTCTACAGTAAGACCTGTAAATTCTTCGGAGTTGATTAGCTTACAGCCTTTTCCTAAATAGTCCTGTTTTTCAAAGGCATGCTCACTTACGTCTTGTCCTTCGATAACTTGAATCCTGTCAATATTGTGGGCAATCGCATATTCAAAGTCACGTTGATCATGACTTGGTACAGCCATAACAGCACCCGTTCCATAATTTGCCAAAACGAAATCTCCAATAAAGACTTCAACTTCTCTGCCATTGACTGGGTTGATGGCTTTAATACCTTCTAGACGACATCCTGTTTTTCCTTTATTCAATTCTGTACGGTCCATTTCAGATTTTGAAACCGTTTCTTGAATATAAGCTTTTACTTCATCCTGATTTTTAATTCTAGGCATTAATTCCTGCACTAAATCTCCATCTGGTGCAAGTACCATGAATGTAATACCATAAATTGTTTCGATACATGTTGTAAAGATAGAGAATTTTCCTCCACCTACAATTTCAAATTGAACCTCAACACCCGTTGAACGGCCAATCCAGTTTCTTTGCATTTCCTTTGTCGATTCTGGCCAGTCAATTTCATTTAAGCCTTCAAGTAATCGTTCCGCAAAAGCAGCCTGGTCGATACATAGTTGTTTCATATTTTTACGAATAACTGGATATCCACCACGTTCACTCTTACCATCGATAACTTCATCATTCGATAATACTGTACCCAATTCTTCACACCAGTTTACTGGCATGTCTACATATTTGGCATAGCCATCTTTATACAATTGTTTAAAAATCCATTGTGTCCAATGATAGAATTCTGGATCAGATGTTGCGATCATTTTTGACCAGTCATAGTCAAATCCTAATTCCTGCAACTGTTTTGTGAAAGTCTTGATATTTGTTTGTGTGAAGCCATTTGGATTATTTCCTGTTTGAACAGCATATTGTTCAGCTGGAAGTCCAAATGAATCATATCCCATTGGGTGAAGCACATTATATCCTTGCATACGTTTCATACGCGAAACAATATCTGTAGCTGTATATCCTTCTGGGTGTCCAGCATGCAATCCGACACCACTTGGGTATGGGAACATGTCTAGTGCATAAAATTTAGGTTTTGAAAAATCCCAAACATCTGTTTTGAATGTTTCATGATCTGCCCAATATTTCTGCCATTTCTTTTCTACTTCTAAATGATCGTACATATTAGCCTCCTATTAAAAATAAAAAACGCCCTTGAAATCTAAGGACGTTTGTACGCGGTACCACCTTAGTTCACAATTCTCATTGTGCCCCTCAAACTCTTTATCGCAGAGTATACGGATAACATTACTCATCAGCTCCTTAGCAAGTTCAAAGGCTGTACAATGCTAAATTTCACCAACTTTAGCTCTCTAAAAATTGTCATTTCCTTCTACTACTCTAATTCATCGCTATGCATCAATTTTATCTTTTTTTTCATTGTTCGTCAATATCAACCGAAACGATTGCCTTATCATCATAATAGATTTTCATTGAAACATCTAAATATGTACATTCAATAAAAGTCTTTTGATCTTCAAAATGCACATCTATATTCTGTATCCTTTCATCTTTGTCCTTTATTATTTTTTCACTCGTATGACACAACTTAATGCGATTATTATGATGGATCATATGCTTGGCATGATCTACAATGGATAGTTCAAGAATATTTTGTTGATTCGCTTTTAATAAATACACATTTTGAAGGGTACTCAACGATAAAAAGGATACAATCTGAAGCACTAGAAACAAACACACTAAACTTACTTCACTCGCATACCCATTAATAGAGTTCAAAGTCATAGGTTTTATTCTTCTTTTTGAACCAAACATAATATCCATCTTCTTTCTTATAAAATATAGCCTCATCAATTTGTTCCATATAGATTTCATAGCCAGGACTCTTCACAATGCGATGCTTATCAAAATACAAGACCTTCTTTTCATGATTTAAAATATAACTTAGACAGTCCGATTCTATTTTCAAATCATTTGATTGTGCAAGTTCTCTTCTTAATTGTAAAACCGCAAATTGATTCTGCGTATCCACATCCATATGGGCAAAGTGCAAAGCACAACGCATAAGCATACAGCCTAATAAGCTGACTAAACTTGTGATAAACAATGCCAACAAAGCTTCAATCAGAGTAAAACCATTTCTTTTCAATTTTTTCATCAATCTTTAGATTCCTTTGGAAATATAAAGTATAAATACCATTCAATATAAGACTTGCACAAACCAAAATCACAAAGAACGCAAACAAGGCATCTTCAAGTAAAAAGCCATTATTCTTTTTCAAGACGAACCCTCCCAGCTCCAACCTGGAAAACAAGTTTCATTTGACTCGATGCATTTTGACAATGGAGTGACATAGCCTTAGACATGTTGCCCTTGGCATTGTAGTAAAAAGATACATGATCACACGCAATGTCATGTGGTATTTTATATTCAACATCATCCATATAGATCGAATCACCAATTTCAACATACACTTTTCGATGTTTTACATACGCTTTTTCCTGCGCCGTTATACATAGAGTCTGCAGATTTTTCATAAACACATATAAAGAAGAGTGCATCTTTGTAGAAAGCCCAAATCCAAGCATAGAAACAATAAGCAGCACCACTAACATTTCAACAAGGGTAAATCCATTCTTATTGGGATACGGCTTGCCCATCTACGATCACCACTTTACTATGATCCGGACATGTATCCTGTCCTTTTTTTAAATAACCAAAATCAATCAATTCCTGCACGCTGGTTGGCGTTTCTAATTGATCGATTTCATACAACATGATTTGCGAGTTGACAATTTCAAGTAAAGCTTCACACCCCTTATTACGAATAATTTTTTCTTTTTGCTGGATGATATTTGTAAGTTTCTAGCTCTTTATTTTTCTTTATTTTTTATTCATCTAGTTTATTTTATGTTCTCATATTTTATCATTTTTGGCTACTTTTTATTCCATTGAATCTAAAAAAATATTCCATACGTTATGCCACGTGCTTTATGCCATTATGCCAAAACAATATATAAACAAAAAAGCCTCCCGCTTGGTAAGGAGACTCTTTTGCATAAAGTTATCTTAGAAAGGGTTGTGTCCATCTATGAAGAACACATCAATAATATAGCATATAAATTTTAAGATTTGTTAAAAAAACAAAAACCATACCTGGATTTGTTAGGTATGGAATCGTTTTTGTGACATTTACAAAAAGGGGGAGCTTTTAGCAATTGTCACATTTTGTAGTTGTTTTTGCTAGTGCCACAAAGAGAAATGTTAAGATTAAATTACACGTCTGCAATTTGCACTACACCAAAGAGAGCTTAGGACTTTATCGCTCTACTTTTCCTAGCAACATGATTATATCATGAACACAAATGTTTTTATGAAAAAAAAGAAGAATACGATTGTATTCCCCTAAGCATAGATATTATACCATATTAAGGTATTGGTCGTATTGTGCACTCTACTAATCTATGTGTATATATTTTAACATAAAAAGCAAAGACCGTACAAACATCATACGGTCTAAGGTACTCCTTCTACACTAGTAGACGAGCTATTTTATAATTGGCCACCTCGAGCTTGCGTGATATTTAAAGAGCAACACGGTTTCCATTTCCACCAATTATATTTTTCGTGCACGATAGTTTACGACATATAAACGTAGTTTTTGCAGATTTTGTGCAAAATCAAGCGTTTCATGTCGCATTTCTTACATTATGTACAATTATTTAAACAGATTAGCGATTTTTTCAACAATCTTTAGCAACAGTTCAATCAATTTATTGATTCCTGTTACATTGATTTTGTTTCCACTATCATCTTTAGAGTCGTCTTTAGAATCTGTATTTGGTTCATCTTTTTTATTTTCTGAACCATTTTCGTCCTTTTTATCGTCTGTTGATTCATCTTTCTTAGGATTTGACTTATAAAAATCAATATCGTGGAAGATTATATCTTTGTCGATTGGATTAGCTGCATACTGATGAATAACACCTACACCAGATTGGTCTGATTGAATATTACCATCATTCGTACCCCAATTTGCAATCCAAATAGGATACGTTGTTTCTACAAATGTTCCTATCCAACTAGTACTAGTATAAACACCTGTATAATATCCTTTTGCACTCATATAGTCGCAGAACACTTTACATGAGAAAGAACATCTTTCTTTTGTTAAGACACCAGCTTTCTTCTTGTAATTATCTGCGTCCTCCATATCAAACCATACACCTAATTGAACATTTCTGTCTTTGATTAGATTATATACATACTCTGCTTCCGCTCTAGCTTGACTATCATCTAACGCATAATCATAGCAGTAAACACCATAAGGAATCTTTAACTGTTCACATTTGTCTGCGAAGTATTCAAATTTCTTATCGGTGTATTCTCCATATGAAGCACGCAAGATAACAAAGTCATATTTTGATAAATCAATGTCTGAACTATTCCATTGCGAAACATCAATTCCATATCCCTTAACATTCTTAGTGTAATCTGTTGTAGTTGGTTTAGAAGGCTCTGTAGAAGGCTTAGAAGGCTCTTTTGTATCTTCCTTAGTATTTGTATCAGGAGCACTAAATTTCGCCCACATTTGACTTCTATCCTCTGTAGCAGACACTGCAACAAAGAACTTTCTGTCTCCTTCTTTTCCAACAACATATCTATGTCCATTTGTAACGCACTTCCAATAATAGCGAATCTTGTCTCCTGAATTACATTGACCGAAAATTTCTCCACTTGGATTGTCGTAGTGTTTATGCACACCATCAACAATAAATTCAGCAATTCCATCTTCCTGAGTTAATTCAATATCTTTTGTTTCAGGAGCACTGATTGTTGCCCACGGTTCAACACCATATGATTCACTACCGCTTACTGCTGCAAAACATCTAACTCCATTAGTATGAATCCATGAAATCCATCTATGTCCAAGTCCTACCCATTTTTCTGTATAGACTTGTTTTTCACCCTTTACAAATGTTCCATAAGAAGCACCTGTTGGAGTATCTCTATGAATAACGATAGCAGTATCATTTTCAAATGTGGCCATTCCATTCTCTTTAATCAATTGAGAAGCATCATATGTAGAAGCGTTAGTATAGAATTTAGGTCTTAAATATCCCCAAATAGCTCCTTGATAATTCAGTGGCCATAACATGGCTTTAGGGTTGCCTAAAACGTTCTGAGAGAGTGCTCTACCTTCCCAATAGATAAATATATGCCCGTATCTAGCATCACCGCCTACAGAAACTCCCACGTCGCCATTTTGGGGAGAACCTGTAACAACATCAAAATAACTTAACACACCATTGCTTGCTCTGTTAAACCACCAATCACGAGCGTGTCCACGAGGAACACATGGCTTTCCTCCCCATGCCATCAATCCTTGAATCAATGAAACGCATTGTCCACCATATGGTTCACCACTTTGAACATAATTAATGTTCATTATTTGCCCTCTGTTGTTAAAAACCTTATTGAGAGCATAGTTATAAAACTCTTGTGGAGTTCCCATTCTTTAACCTCCTAATTTTTATCTAGTAAAAAGTTTTGAATCTCATCTCTAGTTTCTTGGAGTTTATCTTTGTCGTTTTCAGAAAGCATATTGTTGATGATTGCGATATTTGCTTTTAATGTCAAATTACCACGTTGCTTATCTTCTTCTAATCTTTCTTCATGTTCTCCTAGCCTTCTAGAATGTTCATTCAATTCTTTCTTAATCCCTTCTTGCGTGATAACTAAACTTTCAATTGATTTTATTCTATCATTGTCTCTTACTAGCCATTCTTCATGTTTTCTAACGGTTTCTTTTAAATCGTCATTAGGTTTCTTTACTTCTTTAATGATTTTAACTACTCCCCAAGCGGAAGCAATGAAACCAAAAAGCCATAAAACATATTCTAGATCAATAGTGATAACTTTTCCCATTAGTCACCTTTTACGTTGATTTTATCAATTCCATTATCTAATTGAATCTTAACGTATTCTTCAATTTCATCAAAAGTACTTTGAACAATTTCACTAATCATTTCTTTTGTTATAATTCCATGCAATGCATCAGGTACGATATCATAAAGTTTACCGACAACTTCTTCAAACTTCTTTCCACCTGCATTAGTTGTATCTTTGTAGTTGTCCTCTGCTTCTTTAATGTATACCACTGCTTGGGCAGTAATTTTAGCAATCACTTCTTGAATTTCTTTTGCTTTAGTTTTAGCTTTCGTACTGAATTTTAAATATAAAGCTAATCCACCACAAACTAAAGTAGCAGCAGTCTGTAATAAAGCTAAAAAATCTTGCATATTCATAAATTTACACCTCCAAAAATATTTCATCTCTCTCATATTTTCTGAGGTACTGTTTTATGGCATATAAATTATATAATGAAAAGAAAAGGACGTACATTATCGCCCTTTCTCTTTGTCCAAAAAATCAATTCCATTCATATATAGAATCTCATTCTGTTCTTTTATGATTTTATTTTGCTTATCAATAATATCTAATAAATATTGAATATACTCGAAATTACTCAAAATCAATCAACTCTTGATATTCTGCTTTAGTGATTTTATTTTTCTTATAAGCTTGTTCAACTAAGAAAATATAATTATCTTTACTATATTTTCCATCAATCACTCTGCTTTTCTGATTATTCAAAATCCTGTACATGAGTCATTTCCTCCGTTTCTTCTTCGTCAACAGGTAATTCGATACCTGCCATACAAGCAACGTATTCCGTTAAAAACTTTTGATTTGCCAATTCGTCTTTTGTAGATTGAACTTGTGAAGCTTGATATTCTTCTTGAGCTTGTTTTTCGATAGAAACATCTAATTGTTTGATAATCATACTTTTATCTCCTTCCATAGATTAGCATAATACGCATCTATTCTTTGCAATAACTTGTACGTATTTCCTAATTCTGCGTGTGATTTCCAACTATGAAGGCTTGCATCAATTTCTTCTTTTGTCATTTCACCTTTCTTAGCTTTAATGACTTGTTTCTTTAATTTTCGCCTTTCATGTTTTATATTTTCTGAACTTAGGTTGTAATAAACCTTGCCCGTTTTTGATAATGTAGCTTTAAATCCAAGAAACATAAATCCTTTATCTATTCTTAGAACCTTGGCTTTCTTTGGGTTAGGTTCAAACCCTAATTCGATTAACTTATCACAAACTATTTTCTTCCATTGTTTAGCTTTTTCTTTGTTATTTGTAATCAAATAGGAATCATCCATATATCTTATGAAACTTTTGCAATGTAGTTTTTCTTTGATGAAATGGTCTAATTCATTCAATAAGCTTATGCCAGCAATCTGAACCATTTGAGAACCTGGATTATATCCAATATCTCCTGAATATTGTGTATCTAACACATCTTTAGACATACTAGCAGTATCTGAATCGCACATCTTATAAAAACATTCGTTGACATCTTTATGTCTCATATTTTGATAATATCCATGTATATCTATCCATACAACATAGCCTACATTTGTTTTGTTGTTGATGTAATATCTATGAAGATATTGTCTCATTACTTCCATAGCTTTCTTTGTTCCTTTGAACTTTTGACAAGCTATATTTGTATAGACAAAGTGCTTTGTTGTTTGAGGATATAATGAATTATCGTTAATACTACGTTGATAAACTCTATCCCTAAAAGGAATACTTAAACATTCCCTTCTTTTTGGATATGTAACAATAATCGGTTTAGGTTTTCTGTTTATCCATGTATCATTTTGCAATTGTTCTTCCATCTTCAAACAATTTTCTACACCATTTAACACAAATGATTTAACGCTAGGTTTCCAAGATACATTTTTCTTACATTTCAACATTGAATCAAACAATTGATCGTAGTCTGTAATATATTCTTTTATTTCCAAAATAATAGTTTCCTTCCGTCATAGTTAGCTACCATCTTTTTTCAGAGGCTCTAACATCGGTGGCAAAATACACTGATTTATGTATATTCTGCGGTATTGTTCGCTCTAATGAGCAGGGATGAGGTTCCTTGTTTACACATATCAAATCGTATCAACATCTAAGGTTGACCATATAGTTTAAATTGATAAACAATCGGGGCGAACGTATTCGCATTAGAAGCGTTGTTGTTGTTGACATTGCCACTAGTGTTCACATTCCAAGTATTACAAGCATTGCCTTGGTTGGCTGAACGCAAACGGACGTTCTGAGAATCAACCTACATCCCGTATGTATTAGTAATTATTAATAAATACTAATTGATATATTTTGCATATCGTTCTTTATCTGCATTGTGCCATGCGATATACATTCTCTTTACCGTTACTACTTGCTTAGTCCAATATTTAACTCGTTTTCCACGAATATTAAATAATGTTTTTGCCACATCTATATCAGATAATAAATCTACGCAAAGGAAAATGGCTTCACGTTGGTATCTACTGCGTTCTTCCCATCTTTCATGTCCTGTTTTACCTTGAACATATATTGCATTTGCTCTTTTTCCTAGCCTGTATATATCTTTTGCCTTCTTAATTATGTCACCCGTCATTGTCTGATAATATTCAGGTGGAAAATTATTTGTGTTTGAACAAATCTTTACAGTATATAAAGACAAGTTTCTAGCTTCCCACAAACAATCCAACATTTTATTTGTTGGTGTATCAGGTACATTTCTTTCATTTATATTCGTTGCCATTTAATAATTCCTTTCATTGCATGGGGCAGTACGTTGTCTGCCCAGATTTTAGATTTATGCGATACAAACAAGCGGGGCGAACGTAAACGCAAAAGAAGCGTAGTAGTAGTAGACATGGCCACTAGTGTACACACTCACAGGAATTACAAGCATAGCCTTGGTAGGCTGAACGCAAACGGACGTACTGAGGTGATGTTTTGTTAGCAATGGAATACTCAATCATATTTGGATAATCTGTCCACCATTCACAAGGTGTTGTACGTCCGCTTCTTCTTTTCCAATAGGTGTGAACATCACCTTCTCCGCTCGTTTGTGGCTTAATAAACATTTGAGATAATGAAGGTAACGTAACATAATCATATGTAATATCCTCTGCACCTTCGTCATTAACAGTATTAGCATAAGTAACTACCTTTACTTTTTTTAAGCAATTTAGCATTTCCTCAGGCATACCACAAAGGAATCCGTCTTTAGAAACTAATTGGTCAGGGCAAATATCCCATTGGTCTTGAGGAGTCCACCATTGCCCTTTTGGTTTACTTGAGTTCAAATACTGTCTTAAAGCAGATGTTTTCCATCTGTTCCATCCATATGCCATTTCTTGCACAGAGTTTAAATTTCCACTTCTACTATCATGTTGGATTGTTCCTAGATTTGTTCCACCACTACCAACAGTAACATTGACTGTTTCATTTAATGTAATTCCATCTTTTCCATATGAATAAACTTTCCAATTAGATGGTGCTTGGTCGGGTGCTCCATAGCATCCAGCTAATCTACCACCTCTTTCTACAGGATTTGTCAATGTGAATTGGTAATTGATTCCTGGTTTAACATTATTTCCCCATGCTTTCGCAAAATCAAAATTGTAAGTACCAGCACTAAGTCCATCAGGACACGCCAGAAACGCTCTCTGATGCGAAAATTGAATACCAAAAGGCAAAGTATAGTGCGTTTGTAACCACATTCCAGGGACTACTTCTCCGTCCTCTAAAGTTACATCTTCAAAGTGATTTACTTGCCATGGCATATCGTACTCTTTTGAATCAGCTGTATCTGTCCATTTTTCAATTAACTGCGTACCAATTGCAAACGCACTTTCACCGACTCCGTTTGCAATTAATGTTCTTACTTTCTGCCAATCCATTGATTGATGTGAAATTCCATTTTGAGCAATGATATTCAATGCTTTTACAATTTTTTCTCCTGTTTCATCTGTTAAAATTCTGTGTTTTGCCATTATTCTTGTACCTCCTGAACAATATATCCTTCTTCGTCTACAGATAATCCCAATGCTTCAAATTCTTCTTTAAGCCTACTTACACCTAAAGAATCATCTAATTGTTGGATTGTACCTTGTTTGGTAGCTTCATTATCTTGTACGATAATTAAATCTGTTTTTGAAATGCCTTTGCTTGAAGGCAATTCTGCAATTCTAACACCCATTTATATACCCCCTAACTGCCATAGTTTTTATAGTGTTGAATATTACCTTTTTTGTTGTAGTAAGCTGCTTTTACTTTCTTTATTACTCCATTTTCGTTGTAGAAAACCTTGGCAGTCCTTAATCTCTCTTTTCCAATTGTATCAACAATCAAGTTATCTCCATTCTTAGCTAAGATGTCTACTCCGTCTTTAGTTAGAATTTCTGTTTGATACAAATTTGTATTGTACGCAATCTTCAATTGGTCAACTAATGTTTTAAAACTGAATGTAGCACTATCTGATTTAGAGCCGAAGTTATCAACAATACGAACGTATAATGTATAACTTGTTTCAGGGATTAAATTGTCTAAATTAATTTGCGTATCAGTTCCAACATTAATCCAATTTGAATTGTCTAGCGAATATTCGTAGTAATCTATTGTAGCTCCTTCATTTACAGAGAATCCATACCAAGAAAACATACCGCCAAGCGGTGTTAACCGTGTGCATTCAATACCACCTACATTTGGTTTTTCAGGGTTCAATGTTGTAAATGATGTACTAGCTGCTAACGAAGGTTGACCATAGTTATCGACCATTCTTACATAGAATTTATAGTTTGTATTTGGCTTTAAATTACCAAGTGTCAAGATCGTTTCTTTCCCTCGGTTTGTCCATTTTTTTTCATCATTAGATGTTTGATAAGAATAATCAGTGGCCATGTCTCCTAATGAGAATCCGCTCCAACTAACTTTTGCAGAATTTGACGTTACCGAGCTTAAAGAAACACTTCCTTTTGAAGGAGCATTAGGATATTTAGTTGTCGCAGTAAAACTGACTTCTTCACTCCAAACTCCGTTATATTTTCTTTTGAAACGATAATAGAAAGTGTAAGTCGTATTAGGGTTTAATCCTGTCCATGTATCTACAAAAGGAGTATCTGCTTTTATTGATTTATTCCACGTTGTCCAATTACTGCCATCTCTACTCCATTGATTCTCTACGGACTCAAACGGAACCGAAATTGTGCAGCACATTGTATTGTATGTACTTCCAACATTGCTTATTGTTGCCATGTTTGCTGTTCTATCAATTTTAGGAAGTGAGATGTCTACTACATTTGTGTTTGTAGGGCTTCCTATAGCTCCTGTATATGTTCCATTAAACCAATAATGTATTTTGCTTGATGCATTACCATTAGAATCATGGTTAACAGTAAACGAACCATTTTGTAGAATATATTCCTTGCTTGTACCAGCTCCACCATCTGAAAATGTTGCATGAGCACTATAATTTGGTGCTCCTGTAACTCCAGCAGACCAATCTTGTTCAACATGATAACCTGAATAGCTTGGGTTCTTATTTTCAACTAAAATCCTAGTTCTTGTATGTACTGTAGACCTATTGTTTATGACATCTTGTTCGCTCCATGCGTAAACTTGGAAATACATATTACATCTTCCACTATATGACCAAATTTGATGATTTCCAAGTAATGCCCATCCTCCACCTACATAAGCCATGGATTAGTCTCCTATCTGAAAGTAGAAATATCCATTAGGGCAATTTGTTGTGTTTGGGTCAGCAGTTCCAACTTTATAACGAATTGATTCGATATTTACTGCATGGTTTTCATCAGGTTGTATTGTTACGTCATTAACCTTGATTGTTTTGATAGGAACTAATTGATCTACAACTTCTTGTTTAATATATCCAGCATCATTTTGAAGCTCAGATACATTTTTAGGAATTTCAGTTTTCTTTGCATAAACACTAGCTAAATCTAGATTTACAATATAATCAACAGGACTAATTGTATTTCCATCTAATTTAATAGTTGTGATAGGAACTTGAATAGCAATGTTTTTGTCGTTGTCTTTGGCAATGTTTGTTCCGTTTACAGAAATTGTCTTTACGAATTGATTTAGAATTGCCATTAAATCCAATTGATTAGAAATATCACCAATCATATTTCCCCATTTGATTTTCAGATTCGCATGGTCATTGATTACTTGAATTTCTTTTCCATTGTAGATATAGAACAATCCTTTTGAATCAACATACGCATGGTCTCTACTTGGATTTGTAATATCATCTACAGAATCAACTATTTCTAGCCAAAATTGACAATCACCGTCTTTTAAAGGAAATACTACCGCCATATCTTTATTACATACTACAGGTTGCATATTATTTTCCTCCAGCTTTCATAATGTCTGCAAAACAAGATGCACAAGAAGTAATTTCTACACCTAAGAATTTTGTACAAGTTTCAATAAACTTCTTGTTAATCTCCAAAGCAATATTCAATAATTCGGGGTCTCTATCCGAAGCTTGATATGCTTCAAATGCAGTGTACATAGCCATACTTAAATGTTTAACTAAACACCACTGTTCTCTATCCCCTTTGCCACCGAAAGAATTGTATAGATAAAGCATTTGAGACCGTCTGATGTTGGCATAATCATCAATTTCATCCTTTAGTGCTTCAATCTTTTCTAAATTATCAGGAATTTCTTCTTCACTAATTAATCCATTTTCAACCTCAGAAATACGTTTTTCTAATAAGGTTTTAGCGTGTAGTTCTGCACTTGCAATTTGTGTAAAACTACGGATAATATCTTCTCCAATTCCCGAAGTGCTATATTTGTTTTCCATCTACACAACCTCCTTTTTGTATGCTTTGATAGATAATCTAGCAGACTGTTGTTTTTGTTTTCTTTTAAAGTCAATTTGTTGACTGTTCAATTTCAATAGCGATATGGCAGACTGCCAATCTCTAGGGTTTTGTTTTACATGATTTGATAGGTTTTCAATCCTTTGTTCATATCTATTCATAGATACCTCTTATCTGTTTACATGACTATATTTAAGATAATTAACTAACGTACAATCAAAATTACCATTTCCTGTTACTTTGATTGTTTTATATCCTGGGTCTAGTATTCTATTTCTCTCGGTTTCAGAAAGATACCCACAAGCTTTAAGAACATCAAAATTAGAGTATTGCCCAGGCCATAGTCCATTGCCCGTAATCCACGCTCCGTTGAATTGCTGCTTGAAATATGGTGTCATGTCGATTCCTTCAATCTCTATATTAAAGTTTGTAGCAGTAGAATTATCTATTACTAGTTTAAACTCAAAACGCTCATAATAAATCAAATCCTGAGAAATTGACATTCCTATTACCGCTGGTTTAGAACTTGAGCATCCCCATCTAGGAAACTCATACCCATAAAAGTCAACTGTATGGTTTCTACGTTGAATGGAATTGTATCTTCCTTTTTCTTTCAAATCATAGACACTATCAGCTAATATATTTATCGCCTTACTAATATCCATAACTACTCACTCTTTCCGTCTCTATCTGTTCTAAGGAATTTCTCTAGTGTCAATGTATCTATTTCAATTCCTGTTTTATCTATTTCTCTTTGTAGGCTTGTGATATAGAACCAATCATCTTGTTTTAGAATACGTTTCATGTATCTATTGCAACTTCCTAATTGCAATAAATTGAGATCATAAATAAATCTGATTCTATCACCTACGTTTACTTCTTTAGGTAATGCTTCACAAGAAGTATTGATAACAAACTTTCTTCTTGCATTAATTAGTTTTCTACAGGCACAATCATATACAACCTTGGCCGCATATATTCTATCGTTATCAGTAATGATAGTTGTTCCATTTGTAGACTCAGGGTCAATGCTTTGTTGTACATAAACACTCTTTACTCTGAAAATACCAATGATATTTGATGTACTGATTGTTGTTGTATTGCAATATGGATAAGGTTGGTTTTGGCCAAAGAAATTTGCTCTACCATTGCCAGCATCTGAAACGTACATTGCAACGTGTGATGCAGGTGTGTCACCACCTCTACCAAATATGCACCAATCACCAAATTGAGGTGTACTAACATAATCAAAGTATTGAGAATAACCTAATTCATCTCTGTTATACCAAATGTAATCTGCATATCCATCACCGCCAATAGCTCTAGTAGGGTTGGGATAATTTAATGTTTGCAACGCTTTCTTCCATGCATCTACACATTGATATGGTTGTTCAATTGGCACACCATCCATGTCTATAGATTGACCATTCCATGTATTGATAAAATTCTGAGCGTTCCAAGGACGAGATTGTGTTTTATCTGTATCGGTTGTAGTTCCGTTATCATCTTGTTCCCACTCAGGAATCAAACCATAAATACGTTGAGCAAATTCAATACGCTTTTGATACTGTAAATCAATAGATGTATCTCCACGCTCATAATCTGCCATAAAAGCCATTACCATGTAATTCATGTCGGCTTCCATGTGTGACCATTGTTGGAATGTTATGTTATATGAAGAAGTAGGAATCCAAGGGCCATTTGTAGCATTTGTTGACCATTCTTCAATCAACTTAGCTACTTCCCCTTTTCCATACATTGTGTAGCTTGAATATCCATGAGAGCCCAGCCAATTGGTAATTCGTGTGTATGGAGTCCACTGAACTAATCCAAATCCTTTTTGAGAATCAGGAACATCACCCATTTGATACAAGTTAGGATTTAATGTTGACTCAACATGACACGAACCACATAAAGCTGCAATAGCAGATTTACTCCAAATGTCTTTTAAAGAGTGCCATAAAGCTTTAGCATTGTTTATTTCCTCTGTATCAGTTAAATATCTCTGTTCTTTAGGAATGACCCATTTATAATCCTTAGAATCTTTTGTCATGTCCTCTAGACTGAATGGTGATAAATCATCAAAAGCAAATGTTCCTTCAATGAATACACCACTTTCATATCCAACTGACTCTGTATCAATAATCGAGTACTCCAATTGATTGTTAGGAGCTAATTTAGGAAAGTCTACATATTCATAATCACGCTCGTTATTTATGTTTGATCTCAAAATAACTACAGGGAATTTAGGGTTCTGCAAGCTTTTATCGTTATATACTTCTCTCAATGATAAAGATGACATACCGCTATCAGATTTATTAGCATAAACTGTAGCAAGGTTGATAACATCTGAAAAATCGGTTTCCATTGTTGGCTCACCAATGATTCTGTAGTTTCTTCCTAATGTTGGCTTATTGGAAAGCATAACTGGTTGTTTCTTTCCAAAATATCCAACTTCAACTTGCTTATCATTTGTAAAAGGAACTCTCCAATAAACGGATGGTGTCAATTCGCAAGTTTTAGTAAGTGCATCTAATTTAGATTGTCTAGAATAGACGTAGTCAATCTTTTCGTTATCAATCTCAGTTTCAAAATTCATCTTCCACTGAGTCGAATAATACATATCTTCACTTTCATATACGTTCTTTATAAGAGCATTTTTAACCGCATAATTCGTTGGGACTTGTCTATATGTCCATTCGTTAATTATGTGCATTAGAGATATGTTTAAACCACTTACAGAGGGTTTGTAGTCGGTAATCATTCCGTAGAAAACTCCACAATCCATAATTACTCGCATTTCTTTTCTTCCTGAGATTAAATCGTAGTATTCGTTAGGAATTGTGATTTGCATTTCAGGTACTGTCATCAACTCATTTGAAAAACTTATTGTGCTTAAAGCTTCTCTGAATCTTTTCTTAACTTTTCCAAATTCTAATATTTCAAAGTAAGGAATCATATTTACTCCTAACTACCAATTTTGCCTTGTCCTACCCATTTACCATTTTTTCTAATTCTACTTGACCCTTGATTTTCTTTATTTGCTTTATCTGCACTGTATTTGCCAATAGTAACCCAAGAGTCTTTAACTCTCTTTTTAAACCATCCTGTAGCTCTATCCAAAGAATAGAATATACCGCCTTTTCTTACTGCCCATGGTCTGAAATCAGGGATAACCTGTTGAATTGAATATATATTCTCGTAAGGGAATGTAGCATCTTCACCTCTTAACTCAACTTTAACGTGTGTTGTATCTGTTGGAAGTTGTAGCTTACCACTCCATTGACTATTTTGTGCTACTGTTTCCCAACCTGATGAATAAGCTAATGGCCATGTATCGGCATGAGAGAATATTACTTGATTGTAAATCTCTCTCCATGATGCTTTATTGTTGTTAGAAACGCTAATAATCAAAATATAGTTGTATCTTCCACCATACTGTACATACTTTCCGTTTCCTGTATATTGACCAGCATCCGTTACACCATATCCAACTAAATCTAATGTGAACGTAACACCATAGTTTCCATCATCTGAAAAGTTGATACCTTTTCCATAGCCTTTAGAATGGGCAATAGCAAGTGGGAATCCAAAGTCTGCTGTATCACCTGGATTTCCACCTAATACTACGTTTGCGTATGGCCCTGTGTTATCGTAAGCTCCATGAAAGTTTTGCCATGCCATTAAACACCACCAGCCAAATCATTCTCAGAACTTCCATTATTAGTACGGATATATGAGTTTCCGTCAGGAGTACCACCAAAGATATTGATATTACCTGTTGCAATGCTTCTTCCGTCATTGAATTTTCCTTGAAATACAGTATCTCCCGTTTGTTTCCATGCACCACTGTTTTTAAGGTTAATAAGAATCTTTTCAACCGCACTGTACATATCTCCAACGCTACCTTCAAGCTTTCCAACTTTGCCTTGTAAATCCCTGATAGCATTCCAAAGCTTTTGGATTTCTGCCCATAGTTTATCGATTTCTTCCCATTGGCCGCAATCAGAACAAATCATTACATCAATGATACTGATTAAATTCTTTTCCAAATCTTTGATAGCTTCTTTTGTATCGCAAACATCAATTGTATCAATCTTTTCTAACAATCCGCCTAGTAGACAATCGTTCATATCATGCATATCTGTACAGTTATTGTGGCCCTTATTTTCAAATCCTTGGTTTGCTTTAAGATTTGCACAAATAGTATCTGTTACACCTTTTTGAATGAAATTACTGCTTGTAGCTTTTAAAGAATCGCAAGCAGAACAAACATCTTTATTCATTTATGTGTACCTCCTAATCTCTACAGATAACAAAATTCACCTTGTTATCATTTACAAAACGAGTGTGTAGAGATATTTCATCATCTTCTACCCAATCAACATAAATAGAAAGGAATTGCAACCAATTTGTTGTTTCTCCAGCTTTTACTGTTCCACTCATGCTTAATTCAACTGTTTTGTTAATATCTTCTTCAAATGAAGCATTTGTGATTTTCTGATATACCAATGACCCATTCCTATTAGGAACACGAATCGAAATAGTAGGAGCTGAACCAGCTGAAACTCCAGTCATTTTATAAGAGTAGTGTTTCAATGTAACGCTATTGAATTTGTATGTAGCACTCTTATCTTTGTTAGGTTTCATACAGAAATCAACTTTTCCCGTAATAACTCCGTCCGCTACTTTCGTATATCCACTTGTATGAATCCAATCTGAATAATTGAATCTGAAATTACCTTGTCTATCAATTGCAACACTTAATCCAGGTGTTGACTGTTGAATAGTATATTGTGTTTCGATTGCCAAATTTTGAAGTTGAAGATTATACAACTGGTCTTGCAATCCACACATCCAACAAATCATAGCTGCTTTCATGTTGTAATCATTGTTAGCATATTGACTCATGAATAATTTCCAATCACACAAATCAAATCCATCTATGATGTCATACAATCCTTTTGTAAGGCAATCGTTGGCATTTTCCATGTCTGTACACGTATTATTGCCATTTTCAGGATTTAAGCCTGTATCGTTTCCTAAAGATGTACAGATTGAATCTGTAACACCATTTTGGATAAACTCTGCACTGCTATCTTTTAACTTTCCACAAGCAGTGCAATAACTTTTTACATTTGCCACTGCAAGCCTCCTTAATTTGTAAGTTCATCAACATCTATATATACACAAGCCATCTTACAACATGAGCCTGTGACAACTAATCTATTCATTCCGTGATGTACTGTGAATCCAAATTCATCTTCAATAACTAGATTATCTAAATCTACTTCCTCTGATGAACAACATCCATCCGCAGTAAAGTATAAGTTCCAACTTGAATCAAGTGTTAAAATTCCATCATATTCACCTAAAATCATCATTTTGTTTCCGTTGATTTCAATTTCAGGGTTTTGGAATTTACCATCTAGAATCAATTTGACTTTATCAGTATCTAATACTGTTCCACTGTAGAATCTTCCAGCAATTGACTCAACACAATAATCTTTTTTACAGATTTTATTTTTGATTAAATCATCACCGAAAATCTGTTCACCTTTGATGCAATCGTAGACAATCTTGTATGAATTGCCACAATTCATAAAATCTTCCAATGCTTTAGTTCCCATTACACATAAGGATGTTTCCTCTGTGATGTCTCCACAATCGCATAAACACGAATTGCAAGTTTCCATATCAGGAGGGCAAGTAACGCAACACGATAAGCACTCTTGAGCATCTCTGAAATCATCACAATCTAGGATATTGCATACAGAATAAGGAACTAAGAATGTTTTCTTTGTGTCTGCGATATGCCATACACCTTCCCAAAGTTTAAAATCAATATCCATTGATAGATAACCTTGGTATTTTTTGTAATCTTCACTAAATCCTGTGACATAGGCCCATGCCCAAATCAATTTGTTATCTTGAATTGCCCATAACCTTCCAGGTTTAAGCAAATTCAAATTGAAATAGTCACGTATGAATCTTCTATCTTCATCATGAAAATGTTCATAATTAAAATTCAATGTTAAGGACAAGTCACCTTCTGTAAGAAACTGTTGATTCTTTTGGAAAGCAACATAACTACCATGTCCGTAACTATATTCTTGCGTTGCAGTCTTTGTATCTTGCTTTAGAGATGCAGAGGAAATCTCCTCCGCACTGTCTATTACAAGATCGTTGAACTGAACGTATGTTTTTAATGGGTTTAAGTTATAACAAGTCATTATGCCAAACCTCTCAAGCATCTACCTACTTTGATAGCCTGCCTTCTTTCGTTTCCTTCGTTGAAAGCGATACTGTTATTCGTAACACGATTATCATTGTTGTTGATAGTCACATTATTATTAACAACACTTCCAACTTGAGAACCATATCTAGTAGACAATTCTTTAAACGCACCTTTCAAATCCATGTTATTTACTTTGTCCATGAAGCTTTTACCTGCGTTCTTAACTGCACTACGTTTCATTACATACTCACCAGGAGTCAACATAGCTGGTACTGTATCTGTTCCACTAGGTTTCATAACAATAGGTTGTCCACCTCGTTTTAAGTAAACTGGGCCACCTTTAGCAAACTTCATATTGTTTCCTTTAGATTCATTTCCTCTGTTTACTGTAGGAGTTGTTGTGCCACCTGTATTAATATTTCCTGACTGATTGTTGAACGCATTTTTAAACGCACTTCCTAAGTATTGTCCTAAATCTGTGAATCGTGTTGAATATCCATACATCATAGTAATCTGATTAGAGATTGAACTAGACATATTTGAGATACCTTCACTGAATCCACTTACAACATCTTTTCCAAACTTCTTACCTACTGATTTGAAGCTTTTCTTCTTCAATGAAGCTTTAGCATTATCAATCTTAGTACCAAATGAGCCTTCAATATCAATGCTTTTGAAACCTTCAATAATTCCATTGGCCATATCTGTACCAGAGGTATTAAATTCTGATTTCATATTTGATAAAGTTGTGGACATATTTTGGAATGAAGTAACAATTGAGTTTACTTCTGTAACAACATCTGTAGTAGCTTCTCCAACTTTCAATCCTTTAACATTGTTTAGGAATGTTTGAATACCTGTTGTGACTTCTCCAACCTTAACAAAGTCTAGATTTAATCCAACTATAGAATTTAAGCTTTCACACGTTTTTTTCAACTTAGAAACAGTCTTATTAACTGTGTCCATATTCTCTAGATTTTCAGTTAATCCTTTGTTTGTTGCCATTTCATTAACTGCATTTCCAATACTCTTAATATTTGCTTGTAGTGTTTCAAAGTCGAAATCAGTTGAATATACGTTTAAAGTGCCAAATTTAAGGATTATATCTCCTAAAGTTGTAATCGCCTTTAGTGCGTTATTAAATAGCTTAGAATCAGGCATTTGTCTCAAGTTGTAAGACAACATATTCTTGTCTTTTCCTGTTCCAACACCAGCTACAGAAATATATCCAATCGCTTGAGAAATACTAGTGATTGTCTTTTTAATATCCTCTGCATTTGGTAAAGGATTGTTTGTAATCGTTGCTTGCAAGTTTCCAAATTCAGGAACAATCTGTTCCAAAATCTTCAATGTATCTAGGAACTCTTGAGCATTTGTAGCGTTTAAATTGGATTTAATATTCTTTGTAACATCAGGGAATACAATCTTTTTCATTTCTTGAACAACACTAGCTACATTCTTTAAAATGCTTGTGCAATTATCAACGTTAATTGAACTTCCGTTGATACTAGACATTTTAGAAAGGCTAGAAGCCATTGTTGTATAGTTCTTAACGATACTATTTGCATCTGCAATGTTTGTTGCACTTGATGTACTGACTGTTCGGAACTCAAAATCATTAATATTCTTGATTACCTCTTGAATATCTTTGAATTGATCGTTGAAAGAACTACTGTCAATGCTCATTCCTTGCACTTTTGAAATTGATTCTCCAATCGTAACAAGTTTCTTTAGAATCCTAGTAATATTCCAAGTCTCCATATTCTTCCATAAAGACTCAGAGCTTTTAATAACTTGACTCCACCAAGAAGACAATGTCCCTCCGCCTTCAAACATATCTATGACATCCATAATTCCTTGGATTTTCTTTTTAAGACCTTTTGTATTTGAAGGAACATTATTATCGACTTCTTGCATAGCTTTAGCACAAGCAATCAATGTACCAGCTAGTCCTGTTGTTGTTATCATCCCTAGCACTTGGGCCAATGTAGAGATTCCACCTGTATATATACCTAAAGCACCTTGTCCACCTGTTATAGTGGCCATTAATACGATTGATTCAACCAATCCAGTCAATTTATCGTCAAAAGCACTAGTACCATCAGGCATAGTCTTATCTAGCTCTTGCATAGCTTTTGCAAATAGCCATAAAGCTCCGCCTTGACCTAGCATTAACGCAACTCCTGTTAGAACATTTTCATATCCTAGGAGTTTTGATAATCCTGCATCTATTGCCCCTAATCCGCTCATAGCTCCCATAATCGAGAACAAATTAACTAATCGTAAAGGCAATGTTGTAACGTCATTTGGAACATTCTTTTCAATTTCCTTTATCGCTTTACAATAAAGAATAATTGTTCCTGCCCCACCAGCTATGATAGCTAATGAAGATAATTTATTTTTAAATCCTTCTGCATCAAAAGTTTTTGGAGTACTCGTCGCAGTAGCAATCTCATCTGAACTATTGAATACATCTTTAATATAACTAAATTTACTTCCTAGCTTTCCTAGGAAAGGAATATTGAAACTCTTTCCTTTGAATTTTGAAGCAACGTTTACTAAATCTCCTAAAAGACTAATTCCACCGCTTCCAAGTTTCATTAACTTACCAGCGTACTTTAATCCAATACCAATTTGGATGTAGTCTGATACGAAACGTCCTAACCCTTTAGAAAAGCTTCCGTCTCCCATTTCAGTGATTTTATCTTTTGCAAAATCATATAGATCACCAACAAGAGGTTTGAAGAAATCAATTGCTCCTTTAAAATCATCTAATCCCTGTTTAAATCCACCAACAAAATCTTTGAAACTGAATGTTTTTAAAACACTCCATAATTCAGAGAACTTCGTTTTAATGAAGTCTATACCTTCGCCAATCTCTTTTTTATGACTTCTAATGAAGTTCGCTCCTATATCTCCTAAGCCTTCAACTTTTTGAGAAAGTTTGTAGATATTTCCGTAGATTGTAGCTCCCGTCAATTCTGTTGAAACCTCATCTAATGCACCTAACCACTTTTCTTCGGCTTTACTAAATCTCTTAGGGATTAAGTCAAAAGCATTTGAGATTGTAGATACAGACGATTTAACCATAGTTGCCAACGAATTTAGGCCACCACCGCCTTTTTCATCCAATTCAATTAAGGCATCTTCAAATTGTTGTAATGAAATAGTTGGATTTGAACCTGTAAATGCTTCTCTAAACTCTGCAAATGACATATTAAATTTCTTTGCAATAGCAGTTAAGGCTGGTGTCATACCTGCATCTTCCATTGATCTCAATGTACGAGCATCCATTTTAGAACCCATGATTTGAGAATACTGAGTAACCGCATTGTTTACTCCCTCAGAATCACCACCGAATGTCAAAATGGAATCATTAATTGCCGAGAATAGTTTTTGAGACCTGTCTAAATCATGATTGATTGAAGTAAATCTCGTAACATGGCTTAGAGCATCATCTAAAGTTGTTGGTAGGCCCAAAATGCTTTCATCTAGGTTATCAATCATCTTTTGGATTTTCGTTGTAGAATCGTCTACATCACCTACTACAGTGGATAATGTTCTTTTAGCAACGTTGATTGTGTCGTATCTTTTAACACCATTTGAAAGTGCATCACCAATTGCGTTTTGTGTACTTGAAACCAATCTATACAAACTAGAATATCCAACACCTTGTACTAAGAATCGTCCAATATCTCCTATTGGATTGTTTTGGAAATTCTTGGCAATGTTCAACATACTAGAGCCTAGATTTGACATCTTATTTCCAACATCAAATGTAATCTTACTAGCAGTTTTCAAAGCTTTAGCAGCTTGTTGAAGTCTGTTAAGTTTATCCAAGCTATCTTGATAGCCGATAACTTGTGACTCAATATCTGCTTTTGTGCTTCTTACATCATTCTCTTTTTCAATGGTTTCATCTAGTTTTCTGTTTGTATCTTCTAACTTAGAAGAATCAGCTTCTAATTTTATTTTTTCTTTATCTAAATCTGCGATTGAATTATCAATCTCATCAACCAATTTTTGAGCATCATTTAATTCACTGATGTTCGCTTCAATCTTGATTTTTTCTTTGTTAAGATTGTTAATTTTCTTTTGAACTTCATCAATTTCAATGCCAACCTCTCGCATATCGTATTTGAGAGCTTCACGTGCACTATATAATCCTTTAAGCTTGTCGTTTTTATCGTTTTCACCTAGTGTCATGTCATTAATGACATCATGAATTTCATTGGCATTTGCTTTTAAATCAATATCAATAGAAAGTTTTTTATTACTCAAGGCTAATAACTCTTTTTTAAGCTCACTAATATCATCTTTAACATCCAATAATTGATTCTTTAAATTAGCTAGATTATCCAAATCAACTTTTAAAGAAAGTTTTTGCCTTTCCAAAGCTTCCTTTTCTTTTTTGATTTCTTCTAATCTTGCCTTAATTTTTTCTAATTCATTGGTGTTAGCATCAAATTTGAGCTTTGCCTTTTCGATATCTTTTAACTCTTTTTCAAGTTGTTTTATCTTTGCTTCGGCATCCTTAATGTCAAGGACTAACCTAGCACCGACTTCACGTACTGACATCTTCGGACTCCTTCGCTAAATCTGTTTTCTGAATGAAATGAACCGCATATCTGTCAATCTGAGGTATTTTCTTTTCAGAATTTTTATTTGCCTCGTTGATTTCATTCCATGTTTTATCGCTTTGTAGATTTGCGTAGTACCCAAAGGCTACAACTAATTCAGAAACACCCCAATGGTCTAATATCTCATTGGGGCGTATTTTTAGAATTTTACCGACATAATGAGCCATGGTTGAATAAAGATTTAGTTCTGCAACATAAGACTTTGCTTTTTTTACTGAATCCTTTTTATCATCCCCCTTATCAATTATTTGATAAAAACTGTTTCTACCTCATTGAATAATTCAGGATATTTGATAATTAGGCTAATCATGCAAGTTAAAACTGAATATTGCATCATGTGATCTTCATAAAATTCATCTAATCCTAAGAAAATTGCAACAACTTTATAAAGTCCATCAACTAAATTTGTAGAGGATTGAGCGTATAAATGGAAAATCTGTTCGTTTGCTTCTTTCATATACGCTTCATAAATCTGAACCATAGTCTTGTTCACTTCTTCATCATCTGCATCTGTTGTAACGATTCCATCTTTTCCTTCAATGAATTTGTGACCATAATATTCCTCGATTTCTTGGAATTTTTCTTTATATGGGTCTAGGATTTGTTCTGCATCCAATAGCAATGGTTTTACTTCGATTAAAGCTTCTACCATCTTCATATCTTGTCTAGGAGATAATGTTAGATTTTCAAACTTCTTATCGAACATAACGTATTGCCCTACTCTTTTAGCATTCTCAGGAACATCAATTTTATGTTCTTCGATTTCTTTTTCAGTGAATCTGAAATTCACTTCAATATCAATTGTTTTAACATCTGTCTTATTTGCATCACCAACAACTGCAATTTCACCACCATTGCCATAGACTGCGTGAGGAGTATCATCCTCACGAGCTACTTTCAACTTTTCAATCATGGCATTTAACTGTGTTGGTTCTAAAATCTTTTGTTCTTCCATCTCATTTGCCTCTCAATTTCTATAAATTAGCGTTAGCTTTGTTTACTACATAAACTTCATACCAGTTTCCACGAGTATCTTTCTTGAACGCTAAACTAAATTCAAACGCTCCGTCATCAGGGATACCCATTGGGAATGAAGTAATTTTTGCATTGTGGTAAGTAAATACTTCCGCAGTTCCATCACTTCTATAACGAGTGATTGTAACTTTCGCTCTCTTATTCTTTAAGCTATCGTTGTTTGCTACATAGTGTTGCAATACATCAACAGTCATTGGATAAGAAATCTTTAATGTTTTACCAACTAAGTTTTTGTTGAAGTAAATCTTTGAACCTTCAATATCTAAGCTTGGATTGATTTTACTGTTCAATACTTGGTATTGAGACTCATCTAAGTTAGCCAACAATGGAGTGTTGATTCGGTTCAATGTAGAATCTGTGATATTGCATTGGTCACTCAATGCTGCATAGATAAATCCACACTCTTCAACATAGTGGTCTGCAATATGGATTGAACCATATTCAGGATTATCTTTATCTGCTTCAATAACTACTTCCTGAGTACGCATCATAAAGCCTTGAGACTTATCTCCCTTGCCAATGAATGGGTTCATAGTTAAGTAGTTAGATGTTAATTGAGTACCTGTAAATGAACGCTCAATAGAAGCAGAATCATCATCATAAGAATCATCAAAGCAACTTGTATCTACAGGGTCTACAGTATCGTCACCATCAAATCCTGATAAGCAGCTTACTTTAATATCGTTGTTAGAATCTAAGTCTGCAAATTCTTCAAAGAAACTGATTGAAGAAAGACCAATCAAGATACTATCTGATGATTTATCTGTTAATGCTACTTCAATGCTTAAACGGACACCTGATGTACTTGCTTCCCATCCTTTTCCTGATACCTTTGTAGGAACTGTAGATAGGTCAATCTGTACAGGGTAGAATCCTTCTTTATCTGCTTTTAAAGTGCTTGTATATTCATCTGCATTAGTCATTTCATGGTCTAAAACATCTGAAATCTTTGTTGTGATAGTGTAAGTACCTGCTTGAGGAACATTTACGTAGTAGTAAACAACACCTGCTGCAAAGTCTAATGCATTTTTCAATGCTTTAAATACTGCACCACTTGTGTGTACTTTGTTTCCGTCTGCACCTTCTGCATCCGTTTCTTTAGAAGTGATGAACAATGTACCTGTATTCTTACATCCAAATGATTCGCAAACGTTGATTAAATCAGGTGCAATAGTACGTGATGTATAAGCACTAGAAGTACCTGTAATCTTTTCAAATTTACGAGTGTTGATTTTTAAACAAGAATCAATATCACTCATGATAGTAATATCAATTTCTTGAGTTTTAGTTAATTTAGAGACACTTAATTTGTCACTAATGATTTTGTTAATGTTACAGTTAGACATTATTTTTGCCCTCCCATTGTAGCTTTTAGTACACGCTCCATAGCACGCTCTGCTTTAGCACCGCCTAATTGATTTAAAGCGTTTAATTTGCGTGAAACAAATGCTTGAACATCTACTTTCTGTTCAGGAGTCTTTTTAGCTTTTACAACTTTTTCTTCCATTTTTAATCTCCTTTATTTAACTTTTGCATCAAATCTAGATACCGCTCTAGCAACAAAATCATTTGCCTTTCTAGGTGGCATCTTAATTTTGTTTGCAAAGTGTTTCTTTCCCATTTCATCTACCCAAACGAATGGCCTTCCGTTTTTACGTACTAACGTATAAACACGTTTAGTTCCATTCTGTACCATTGGTGAGTAATCAACGTGAGAAGGGTTTCTAGAATCTTTTTCTAGTTTGTCCGCATCCACACCGATTATATATTCGGTATTAGATACTTTTTCTTTCGTGATTGAATCCTTTAAAGCACCTGGCCTATATTCATTCCATGGCATACTTGTCATTTCTTGAGCATAGAATCTACTTCCTCTTGGAGCTTCTTCTCGCATAGTTTCTTCTAATTCACTAGCCAATCCTTCAAAATCTTCTTCACACGCTTCTATAACATCTTCTAAGAGGCCTTTTAGCATTTCCTACACCTCGATAAAGGGGTAATAAAGTTTGCCTCCATAGACGTATTTAAAGCCTTTTAGGAATACACCATCTTCATACGATACTTCCTCAACTTTGTTCATAAGGAATATTTTTACTAGGCCACTAGGCAAACACATACGTTTTGAATACTCGTAAGATGTGTTTGATTTGGCTTTAGCACCGCATACAGGGCATCCGTTCTTCTTTGTGGAACTTTTCATTCCAATATATTTAATTCTCATACTACTGCACCAACCCATGTGTCTTTTGAATTACATACTGACAAGATACCTAATTGCTCTGAATATGCTTTTGTAATATGTTCACGAACATACACACTAATTGAAATTTGAGCATCAGAATTTTCTTCTGAAATAAGAACATCACTGCCATCTGTTTCTTCACACGTGCTACAACCACATTCACATCTATTCATTGCGATAACGAATTGTAGGAAGTCGCAGAATACAGGCAATAGACATTCAGGTATCGTTTCATATCCAGCTACATAACTGACAACGATTTTAGATAATTCATCACATCCACAATTGCACACATCTTTGTAGTTGATATTAGATAAATCAACGTACACGATACTGTCGTATGGGTTATAAGAAAAATCTTTATCAACTTCTAGTTTGTGAGTAGTAAATGTAATTCTTTCTCTAGTGATAACAGATACTTCAATCGTTGTTGGATCAATCATTGGATAGAATAGCGGTATACGTACAATTCCTGAATCGCAACCACATTTCTTAAATTCACCAACATCAAAGACTTCCTCTCTTTGAGATGAGAGGAAAGTCTCACAAGGATGGTTTTTCCAACAAGTGATGGTACTAATTAAATCAATTAGTTCTCCAACATTCTTTTCAAGCTTATCTGCTTCTAAATCGCTTTCCTTTATGCACGAACAATAATTTTTCAATTGTTCGATAATTTTTTCGTACATTATTCACCAATGTTGATTGGTACGATAGTTGTTGGTTTTAATACAAGGTCTAATCCGTTTAATGTATCTCCTAATGTAGCTGCTGACATTGGAATACCTTGGATAACCATTAATCTGTTTGCATCTGTTCCAAATGCACATCCAAAGTTGTAGTAGTAATCACATTGAGTACCGCATCCTTCAGATGGTGTATCTGTAGCACCGAATGTATGACGTTGGAATTTTTCAGATGGTTGGAAAGTAGTTCCCATTACCAAACCTACTGTATTTCCTTCTAATACCCATACATCACCTGTACCTTTTGTAATGTCACATGGAACTAATTTATCTGCGATAAATCCATGTCCTTTAAATGTGACTTCGCCTGTTTCTTTATTGCGAGTCCATCCATCAGGATATTCACCATTGAATTTACCTGGAACAATAACAGATTTAATTCCTTCAAGTACTAATGGGTGACAAGCGAATTTGTAATCTCCATCTCCTAAAGCTGCCAAACGTAAACCAACTGAATCAAATGCAGATAATACGTTTGTACCTACGATTTTGATAACTGCTTTATCTTCCATTACTTCCAATAATCCGTGGAATGGTTTTAATGTAGCAGTACCTGTAGCCATTGTTCCTAAAATTACGTTAATAGCAGTGAAGTATGCCATTGAAATTAAATCCATACGTTTCTGAGCTTCTTTAATAGTTTCTCCTTCACGTTGGAAGTAGCAAACCATGTCATTCGCTTTGATTTTACGTGTTTCATTTACTAAGCTATCCATAATAGGTTCGCAGCTCTTTAAACACAACAATGCCAATGGAGCATTGCTACCGCATTTAGCTAAATCTAATGGAACCCAGCAACATTCACCTTGTGTTGATTTAGGTTCTGTTGTTCCGTATGTGAATGGCAACTGAATATAGAATTTGCCATCTTCTTTTTTTGTAACACTCCATGCTCCTCGGTTCATAGCACCTTGCATCTTACGTGAAGCTGGTGTGTTCATTAACCAAGAAACTAATGGGAACACGTTTTGGAATGGATTGGCTGGTGAGTTGTCTGAATAATCAGTACCGATACCAACTGTTCCTGCATTTGATTTAGAAGCGTTTGCTGCTAAATTCTGTCTTGCTTTTTCATAATCAATATAAGCTCTTGAGAATGATGTTAAATCCTCGATATTAGAACTTAGACGTTCTACCATTCCTGGTGTAACCGCCATTTTTTCTAATAATGTGTTATCAGGATTTGTAAATAATAAATCTAACATGGTTTACCTCCTATCCCCACATATCTCCGCTAACGTTAGAAGTAGAAGCTAATTTTTCTTTTAATTCTTTCTTTTCTTTATCGTTAACTTGTCCTGAGATCAAACTAGACAATCTGTCTAATGTGCTTTCTGCTTTCTTTTCAAATTCTGTTTTTTCTTTCTTAGAACTTTTTAATTTTTCTTTTAATTCGGCATTTTCTTGTTCTAATGCTTCAACTTTTGCACTTAAAGCTTCAAAAGCATCCATAAATTTGTTGATTTTTTCCATGTCGTCCTTAGACATTTCAACAGTTTCTAATGTTTCTTCGCCTTTTTTAGCTTCTTCTTCGTTTTCAGTACCTTCTTCTTTACTTTCAGGTTCTTTTTCTTCTTTTTCTTCCTCTTTGTTTTCTAAAGCTTCATTCTTATTTTCTTCTTTATTTTCAGAACTCAACTTTAAAATCTTTTCCCATAGGTTCATTTCTGAGTCTCCTTTACTGTTTAAATTTTCGCCTGTACTGTTTACATTGGCTGGATTTGCAACAACTGAGAAACCAGCAATCTCAATTTCGTTGTAGAATGGTGCATTAAATTTGAATGACGATTCCAAATCGAGTGTTCCTCTCAGTTCTGCACTAATACTCAATGGTATTTCTTGCTTCAATAAATCTTGCACAATGTGCAATTCCCTATTTAGTTTGACGTTTACATCAAGACCTTTTCTTCCATCCCCAATATCGACAACTGTTAAATCATCTTTAGTCCATGTACCTAAGTTTAAAGGGAGTGATGTAATGTCAATGTGAGCTAAGTTGATATATCCTACATAATCAGAACTCAAGCTATCGTAGAATGCTTGTACTGCCCCTTTTTTGATGTATAGACGAATATCATCTCCACCCTCATATGTTATTGCCCCCTCGTCAATAAGACGTGTAGGCTTGTTTTCTACGTACCCTGAGGATAGGTTCACACTAACATAATGGTTTTCTTTATCTACGCTCGATAAAGTGATTGCATTGTCGTAAAATGCTTTTCCTTTTTTTCTACGTTCAATGCTATCTTTAATGCTTGCTACATATGTTGGAACTATTTTCTTTTGTGGCATTATTTCTTAGTCTCCGTTTCTACTACGATTACGGGCTTATAGAATAATTTCTGAATCCTTCCACCACATGAATTACATTTCTTGACTTCGTATGGAATCTTTGCTCCTTTTAAGATTTCTTCCATTGTGGAATCGTATCTCTTTTGGATAGTTTTGTTTCTAAGTGCTTCTAACAAAACTTTATCTTCGGGAATCTTGTATTTCTTCTTAGGCTCAAGAACTACATATCCGTATAGCAAAGTACCGCTATCTAATTTTGAATAAACGTCAATTTGCGTTTTTTCTTCGATAACATCAAGAAGTTTCAAATACTGTTTTGCGTTCTTTGCTGCTTCTTCCAATGCGAACTCATGTCTACCGTTTTGCTTTAAGAAAGCGTTTCTTTCTTCTAGGGAATCGAACCAAGTAACACCGTTAATAGTTTGTACGTTGTTCTGCATGGTCTCTCCTTCTAAGCATCATGGCATTGATCGTCTGTATACTTTGTTTCTGTTTGTTCTGAGCGTTCTACTTTTGCTACATTGCAGAATAAGAATGAAGTCCAAGTTGTTACTGTTTTTTGATTTGGTGATTCACCTGTTGTAGTAATAACTGGCCATTCAAACCCAATAGCTGCTCCTTTGCCTAACAATTCGTTATGCCAAGCAGTGTTAAAAGCAGTTGCATCTTTCCCTGTTAAAGTGATAGGGTTTCCGTACCCTTCTTTAAAAGTGATTTTTACAGTGAAACTACGTTTAATTGACATTTATGTATCTCCTTTCGTTATCTTGCATATAAAAAGGCAATACCTCGAAATATGCAAAAATCTATATAGACAGTGAAAACTGTTTATATCTTTTGTTTATTTCCAAATATTGCCTTGTTTTCTACTTTTTTACTTATAATTAAAACTCTAATGTATCTTCTACTTGTTCTGTTGGATTATTACCAATCAATTTAAGAATCTTGACCATTGATTCTTTGTTCAATTTGCCTTTGAACTCGTTGATAAATTCTGTATCTGAAATATTTCTTTGACCAATTAATAATAAATCAGCATTTCCTTTTGAATCTTTCTTAGCTCCAATCTGATATACAGGAATTGTAGTTGTATATACACGTGAACTTGCCTGTTCTTTACAAGCTCTGTAGTCTGTTACGACTTCGTAATATACATCTTTAACAACTTCTTTTTCTTTCTTCGTTTTTTCATCAACAATCGTCTCTTTTACTTCAACTTTTCTGTATCTGTTCTCAAAGAAAGAAGTTGGAACTGCGATTGCATTGGCTTTTGTTTCCAAATATCCTAATCCATCAGGTCGCATAGGTCTTTCACCAAATTCAACCTCTTTACCTTGGATTTTCTCTTTTACCAATCCAATCTTGTTGATTCTCTGTGCATCTTCAAATGAATATAACGGAGTCCCATTCAAACTTCCTAGGGGTGTTACCTCATTTTCAGATAAGATACTTTTTAAAATATCCATTTCCATTTTATTTTCTCCTCTCGCTATAAAGTTTTCTCGATAGAATCCATCATTCTAGTAACTGATTCCATCATATAATTCTTTGTGCTCTTGTCTAACGCTTCTGCTCCGTTGACAATAGCACCTACGATTTGAGTAACTGACAAGGCCAATTTATATGTCTTTGCAGACTTGTCTTGTTGTTCTTTCAATTCGTATTTATCAAAATAAACCTTTGGTACACCTAATTTCTCACTTAACATAGGAGAAATCTGAGTGGCGAACCTTTCTCGCATTGGTACGATTGTATTTGTCATGGCATTATCTATGATTCTTTCCATAGATACGTTTCCTGATACATCCCCTAAACCAATTAATTCGGGAGTAAGTCCAAAACACTGACAAATAATAGAACCTTCCTTCATTTGAAGGTATTCTAAGAACTCCGTACCTTTTGTAACACGAGGCAAGTGATCCATTTTTTCAAAAATAGAACTTGCAAGGATTACATTGTCTGATTTTGAATTTCTGATTTCCTGACCTAGACGTTTAGCTTCAATTCTTGCTTTGTCGGCTCTGTCTGCTTTAGAACTTGATGATTCGTCTAAAACTTGGGAAGCCGATAAATCAATCGTATCTCCTTTGGCAAATCCGTCTTTTAGCCAAAAAATCAAACGTCCAGGGCCATCATACTGAATATCGTAGTTCAAACGCTCGTAAACCGCACCTAATAGCTTTAGACGTTGTTTATCACGCAATAAACAAGATAATCCGTTCTCGTTGTCTGTTCCGTTTCTTAAATTGCAGAAATTATCAGGAATTTCTACAATGATTGTTCCGTCTTTGGACATTAATTTGCCTGTTTTAAGGAATAATGCTTCGTCAAAGTCGATTTCATTTGTTCCTAATGAGATAGGTTCTTTATCGTCTGCCGACATAGCATAACATATAGGAACTCTAAATCCTTTATATTCATCATCTTCACGCATGATGGAAACATAATTGCGATAATTCTCTGTAACAATCCCTTTATCTTCATCTAGCCAACGAATACCACACTTTCCGTACAATAATGACTGCATAATAGCGTTTTGAAGTACGGAATAGTTTGTAACACCTTGTACATTGTGTCTATAAAGAAATGGCATAAGAACATTCTTGTCTAAATTCTCATCACCCGTTGTGATTCCGTTTGAGAATATAAAGTCAATAACCTTACCGACAACATATGGCAGCGTTGGTAGATTTTCTATCATCCAATCAATCTCATCAAACTGATTCTTGAAGTTTGTCTTTATAAATCCGTTGATGCAATCTGAATTGCAGTTCAACATAGCTTCCATTACCTTTTCGGCTTCGGTTTCTGCATTAGAACTGTGAATATTTTGCGAAATGTTAGATGACACATAGGTATTGGATGCTAGTTTAACTCTATCCTTTTGTCTTTTCTTTGTTCTTCGACTCAAATTAGCACCTCCTAATCGTTCTCTGCATACGCAAGTATTTCACCGCTTAGATTATACATTAAACAACTGCGGACAGAAAGTACCGAGGAATCTAGGGCATCAGGAGAGTGTCCTAAACGTTGTTTTATCTCTTCCTTAGGAATAATAGCTATCTTCTTGTTGTTCTTCGATACAGTCCTTGTAGCAAGCAATTCAGGCTTCAATCTTTTTGCAACTTCGGTCGTGAAAGTCAATTTCTTACTGTCCATTAGCTGCTGAAAGTCTAAATACATTTCCGCTCTTAGATTAAATGCATAAACCGCACTGTAATGTCTTGCCTTGATACGTGTTTTTGTTGGCCCTCCTTGGAAATTGACACCTTCAAGGATAAATCCTAGCTTCTCAGAGTATTTTGACAATCCTTCGGTCAACCAAGTACCGAATCCAACGTCAACACAAACATATTTGATGTTTAATGTCTCGATAATCTTAACAATCTTATTAATAATCTTCTCAGATGTGACTCCTTGAACCCAAACACCCTCTTTAAGATTGTAAATTGTCTCGATTTTGCAGTTTCCGTATCTGTTTTGAGAGCATAAAGCAACATCTATACCATCTTTTCCTGTATAAGCCGAGTCAACACCTAAGAAAAAACGCTTTTTATATGAACTATCGACTTTATCGTCGTCTAAAGTCATTGTTTTAAACATACTTTCATCTGAAAATTCCTCTAATTCGCATACTAAATAACGTTGGCAAGTACTTCTATTCTTGTAAAAATGAGAATTTAGTATCTGAGATGCACTTTTCATACGATCTTCTTCGTAAGCAGTACGTACATCCATCCAAACAACTAATGTTCCTTCGGGGTATTTGTCGTTTGTCATACAATCGTAAAATTCACCACGTTTGTGTGGGTTGGAAATAGCAATTTCAAGCTCTTTTGAACCGTCAACACTTGAAAATTCCCTTCGTCCTATCTCGGCATACGCATCTTCACTGACTTGGGCTGCTTCGTCAATTATATAATCTCCACCCTTACCGATAGCATTGTTGTTTTTCTTCGGGTCTACACTGTTTCCACCTAATGTAACGATTTCTACACATCCTCCGCCTTTAAATGAAATCTTAGTCTTGGAAGTAGAAGTCTGCAATTTTTCAATCTTGTTTCCTGAATCTAATACAGAACTCTGAATAGACTCGTCTGCATTTTGTAAATGTCCGATAACTTTTGACATGATGATAGTTGCAGTTTCTCCTGTTGCGGCCGCAATTCGTACTTGATGTCCTTTATAAGCACGATAAATAGCAATCATTCCTAAAGTCCAGCTTTTACCATACTGAGAAGTAGTAATTGCATAGATTGTATCGTAACCCTCTACAACTGCACCGAACAACATAGCTTGTGTAAAGTGAAGATTGACTTGAAAATATGTTAAAGCCTCTCTTGCACCGATAACCGCAAGTCTAAAAGCCTCTTGTCTAGAAATATTAAGTCGTTTGTAATGTTCGGGGATATATCCTCTCGTCCAATTCTTCAATTTATACTTCGGGGTAGATTCCTTCAACAACCTAACAACTTCTTCTTGGCTTTTATTAATAGCTTTAGCTTCCTTTAAGTACTCTACATCCTTAAAATACTGTTCCGTAACACTAAGAGTCTGTTTCTTCACTGTTATCGTCCTCCTCGTGTTCTATTACCTCGGCATCTAAAAACTCACTTCCCATTTTGATTCCTAATATATCGTTGATTCTTTCCTCCGCAATCGCTCTTTTCTGCTCAACAGTAATATTATTTACACTTCCAACATTTAAAATATTGCTCTTTCCAATTCCATCCATTCTATTCAATTCCTTTAAACATCCAAGTCTGTCTTTCATGTCCTTTTCTTCGTCTTGAATGTTATCACTAAGCCACTGTCTACGTTGCTCTACTGTCATAACACTTCTTTGGTCTCTCTTTTTTACTCTCTCATGTATGACATTCCTAAATAAAGGACTGTTTAATATCTTATATCCCTTGTTATAAGCACTCTTATCGCTTAAATCAGGACGAATCTTTTGCATGGACTTCGTAATATTCCCACTCTTTGAATACTCGTCAAAGAACCTCTTAGCTTCATCCTCACGCTTTAATTCTGAAACAGTCTTTGCCCTTGGCATACTCTCATCCTCTCTTTCTCTACCTCCATACATTATAAATGATTCATTTGCAGACGTTTTTACACCTTTAAAAAACACATGAACTCATTTTTTTCAAAACTCGATTTTTCGTTTTCCAAAAATTTTTATCTAAAAAAGGGGGTGGTTATTATATTATTAGTAATTATTGGTGTTAGCACTCTGTTGTATTAAGTGCTAGGTGTAAAAAATGTGGTTTGGTCAAGAGGGAAGGCATGGGGTGTGTAAAGTCGTTTTTTCCTGTTGCGTTTTTCAAACTATAGCAGCAACCCCAACAATATTACTTGTATTCATTTCATAGACAATTCAATTATGATCATGTAAATAGTTTTAGCAGCAAGAAAAAAGAGAAGAAAAAAAAGACAATAAAAAAGCTAGTTAAATATTTAATATTTTAACTAGCATAATAGAATTATAATAATAAATGTTATGATAAATAATAATATAATCCAAATCCAATACTTAAATATAAAAGCAGCGATTAGAATTAATACAAGTATAGTTGTTAACTGATCAATCATCTATCAACCTACTTTTTAACAATACTTTCTAATAGGTGCTATAACAGCTTGATTATCCGTTTTTTCATCTATGATCAAAGCTGCTTTAATTTCACCATATAAACGCATTTTCAATTCAGTTGTTCCTAATATATCGCATATCTTTTTTAAGTTGTCAGCATTAAAGAAACATCTATAGCTTTCACTTTTTAATTCTATAATTTTAATTCCGTCTTTTTCTTCTATTTGTTTTGCTTTCATCTTTGCGATAATATCTTTAAAGTTAATATTTACAATTTCACCATATTTTTTATCTGGAAAGACTCTATCAATTTGTGGATATTTGTTTTTTTCTTTTTCATTATCCCATAAAGGCAATTTGTAGAATGTTTTAAGAATGAATGCAATATAACTATCTGTAAACACTTGAACTTCTTTACCATTTATAACAGTATTGCAAGCATAGGAAAGGCAACTTCTACTACCCGAAAAACGTTTTTTATTATCATTCAAAAATTTTAAAGCTTTCTTTTGTGGATCTTGTTTTCTATTTTTTAACCCCATGTTTTCGTTATATACATCTATTTTAAGTTCATTTATAGTGTTTTCTAACACATCCATATATTTTAAAGGATTATCCTTTACTTTTAAAAGATTATTTAAGATCGTTTCGGTTTTCATTTTTTTACCTCCATTTAATTTTTTATAAACTATATGTGAAACACGCAAACAATAACATAAGCACCCAAAACATGAAAGTGCATGACAATATAACATAACATTTAATTAAAGCTAGTTTGATCACTGCTGAGTTACTCAAACTATTTAATTTTTTTCTAGTCACCATTGAAAAAATACACCCCTTTTATATTTTAGGCCCAACGTTTCACGGACTTTTTTTTCAATCTCTTTTTTAGTATATAATATAAACATATGATCATAATTATAATCATAGTTATACACATTTATGCCGTTTGGGGTATATCTTATATTGAATATTGTCATTGCCAACACCTACCAATCAATTTTAATACTAGTCAAAACATAGTCCCAACTAGTGCCGTAGTGAGTAACGCCCCAAAGATACATATCTAATGTTTCATTATAGTAAACTATTTCGTTTATTTTAGTTAACAAGCGGCCGCCCCAATCGTCAACGATATACCATTGATAAATTTCTGGATCGTCGTCTTGTTCTCTTTCAAGATCTTCTATTTTATCTTTTATTTCATTTATTTCATTTTCTATAATTTGAGATGGGCTGCTTTCGTTTTCTTCTTCTAACTCGTCTGTATTGTCAACGGTACCGCTGACTTGTTCCCAATAACCTATGTCATATGTCAAGTTCATGATGTCGTTATTCAATACAGCGTCGAAACATTTTGAAAGCGTTGCATAGTCAACATATCCATTTTCAAGCCCGTATTTACTAATAGGATTACCATAATAATATTTTTGTTCTTTTTTCATTTTCTTTTTAGCCCCATATGTTATAATTAGGACGTATATATATTTGGGGCTTTGCCTCCATTTTCTTCTATATTATATATACGTTTTTTTTAGATGATCGTACCAGCTGACAACTAAACGATCATCTTTTTTTATGTCTTATTTTTGGACGTCACCCCTTTTCTATATACCTATTATACCATGATATCGTTATATTATCCACCCTTTTTTCAATTTTTGTTCACGAATCGTGAATATAATAGCGGAAATTTTTATACCACACCGTGTTTTTGTCTAAGAATCGTGAACAATTTACAAAATACAAAATATACAAAATACAAAATTTTTCGCCGATTACAAAATACAAAATACAAAATTTATTTTATTTCTTGACAAAATTTTCTTTTTGGAACACTTCAAATGTCCTTTAAATAAAGGATATTACTTATTTTTCATGAACAATTGTTAATTCAAACAAAAAAAACAATAAAAAAACCCATCAAACTTCATTAGAACTTGATAGGTAGATAATACTAGTAATAATAGTGTATATATCTTATTCTTATAGGGTTTGGAAGGATCTGTGGAGGACGTAGCTCCTCACTTCTTCTTTCCCCCGAAGTCAAAACCCCTCTTTATCTCCCCCGAACCTCTTTCCTATTATATATATGTCGAGGGACTAAGATATATCGCTTTTTCATAGATCAATCGTTTTAAAATATGCAGAATACGTATAATATAGGCTCTGTTAATACAGAACCTTAAACCATACAATCTTCAAGATATAGAATTAATAAAGAATTTCTAAAGGAGTATGAAATGAAATATCTTCCTATTCATTCCAGTAGTTATGTGACTACGCTATGACAATTTATGAACCAACTTAAACCAATTTTGTGTAAACATTATGGAACTTATCGTGTTTATTACGCATATTTGATTGTATGGACGTTTCTATATCTCTGAATTTACTTGTTTTTCTTCTTTTCCCCCGACACCTGTTGCGTTCCTAGGGCATATTTCATGCAAACCCTGTTGCGATTGTATCGGATACTGCGAATTGGGGCGTTGTTGCGAATGGGGTGGCACTAAACTTTGTTGCGTTTGTATTGCGTTATTTATTGCGATTTACCCGTATATTTCTTTTATTTTTTCATCTCTGCATTTCTTAGCATCATCTATATTTTTAAATGATTTGCAAAAATATTTTTTCCCGAACATTCTTACAACATAATATCCACTATAATACGATATATGCTTTTCACCCGTATTACTAATGTTTTTGCATTCATTTTTGTTATATTTTTTTCTGTTCCCTAATGAGTGCTTTGCGTTTTCTTTTCCAGTCACCCATTCTAAGTTATTTACGCAATTGTTTTCCTTATTAAAGTCAATGTGATTTACCTCAGGTTTATCCTCAGGATTAGGAATAAAAGCTTGTGCAACTAATCTATGGACTCTCATACATTTTGGCTTTCCATTGGTTGTCAATCCTACACGCAAATATCCTTTTTCAGTCTTTCTTTGCTTCATTAATCTGCCTGTCCTGTTGTTTTTGACATCACCATAATTGCTTACAGAGTATGTTCCACCAAAACTTTCAATTAATTTCCACTCAACTTTTATATCAGAGGCATTTTCTTTTGACTTTGATATTTTATAATTTGCCATGCGTTCACTGTAAGCTTTTCTTGAAGCAATCATATTTTGCTTAAACTTACTGTAATTGCCATGGGCCTTTAAATTATTAATCATATCCTCTCTAGTTCGTACCTCTGTAATTTCCATCTTTTCCCTTTCTCCAATATTGCACTTACACCGTTATAATATCCTCAGGTCTCCCCGAGGCACTCAATTCTGAGTAAGTAGAAGTAAAAAATGTCTCGTCAAGGAGTGGCAATATTTGGTCTTTTTAGGTACTCCTTAACTACATATATTATACCATTTTTAAATGCAGACGTGTGAAAAAAATACGATAAAAAAAGGCTATTTGTTGTTAGCCTCTTTCTTTTCTCTTTCTAAATCTTTTAAGATCAGTTGTCTTACATAATCTGCTTTGCTTGGCACTGAATTTAACTTTTCTAGAATCTCTTTATTGTTCTTTGTAATATATTTCAGGCAAATTTGACTTACATTTTTTTTAGCATACTTATTATTTGCCCTCATCTTTGCTTCACTTGTTTTTGCCATAGATTTTACCCCCCTACTCTTCGATTTCATTACCTTCTTCATCCAAATTGAAGAAGTCATGATAATAAGCATTCCCAGTTTGACATGAAATCATGTATTCAATTTCATTATCACTCATTTCTGATAAAAGCTCAGATATTTTTGCCTGATATTCTTCTAAATCTTTCGGTTCAGAATCACCATCACATTTTTCAATGTCATTTTCCTATGCCACGAAATCTTCAATATCATCATAATGAATTACTTCATGATCTAAAAGTTCTTCCATCAATTCACGAGCACTATTGTAGAAACATACCCATCTCCATCTCATGTGTGTTGGTTGTCCTACCCATTTTTTCGATTGTCCGTTATAACTGCTAAGTACCATTGTTATGTCCTCCTAAGTACCTAAGTACTTTTCTTTACACACATAGTATATCATACAATAATACTATTGTAAATAATTAATTTAATAAATTTTTAAATTCTTTTGCATAATAAAAAAGGCTAATTCCACATTCGTGTTTTAAACGTGTTTTTAGCCTTTTCTTTATTTACCCTAATAAATACTCATCTAAATCTATTTTGCTAGTTATAATAACTTCTAGACGTGTTTAAATTGATTTTAAGAGTTTTTTCTTCTTTTTCTACGTAAGTTGTATTCTTTATCAATCAAAATCTGTAATATCATTGTTCTATCAACTAGATATTCAATTCCATCACTATTGAAACCAACAATCTTACACCACCAACGATTGTATGTATAAGGTTTAGTCAATACGATTTGAACTAATTCTGTTTCATCAAATAAAGTAGCCATTGCTACATCACCTGCTCTTAAGCCAATATTGCCATGGTAATTAAACCATCCTCCGCAGGTTTCTTTGAAATGCTTGTATTCTGTATCTCTTCTAGGCATTTAAATAATCCCAATCTGAGTTAATAATGCACATTTTACTTCTTTTTCTTCTCGTCTATCGAGTGGTTTAATATGCCACTTAACATTTTCTTTGTTGATCGTTAAGATTTGTTCAGCTTTTGCCATTCCATACTCGTGCCCAGTATCAATCATAACGTGACAAGGTAAATCCGTTCTTTTTAAATTGCTAGTAATTGGAATCACATTTACTGTTTTACTTCCTTTATTTTGAATGTCGTTTGAAATAACGATACAAGGTCTCCTTTTATAAAGGATTGTATTACTGTATTTCGGTAAATCACACCAGTAAATGTTATTGTTTAGGATTTCCATAATGATAACCACCTATCCTCTCTAATTTATCCTCTAAATTTCTGTTATGCTGCTGCAACCCGTATATTTTTCTATCTCTCTCAATTAAAGCTTGTTTGATTAATACCATATCGTCATAAAGTGCATATAATCCGTTGTTCTTTAAAGCTTCTTCTATGTTTTTAAAACTTGTCTCTACTTGATTCGTTTCTATCATCTTCTTCATTCCAATCCATTCCATATACATCATCAATAGAGCCACCTAATGCATCATCCTTTGTATCTTCCTTAATTGGAACACGTACAACTCTAACTCCAATTCTTTGAGTGAATAAGATACATACTGCCCAAATTGGATGAACATGAATCACCATGTACGCAGTAAATACCATTACCGCTATATTGTGAATTGCCATACTTAAATACATCATTTTGCTACTTTCTCCTTCATATATTTTGAAGTCATGCTTTGAACTTCTACCCCTTCTTTTTCCAACACAATATTCCAAATATCATTTAATAATGAATCTAAAATATTACATGAATTGCTGTTTTCTGTATCAGAAACAGTAACATTCAATTTAATTTGTACATTCGTACTTTCTTTAAGCTTATTTCGTTTCTTCAAACCCATCATATCCATACCCCATATGTTGATATTTGTATTTTCTAGCTTCATATTCCGCTTTATTGAGATCGTCAATCAACCTACAATTTTCAAATTCCAATTCGTTTATACGTTCTGAAACAACTAAGGAGTAAAGGAGCATTGAAGCTATGCCCCCTATTAAAAATCCTGCAAAGAAATATATCATCAAACAACCTCACAATTCTCTATAATATCTTTAATTAATTCATTTTTATCTACATCATTGAAATATCCTTTTTCTTTCAAACTTTTTAATTGATAACAACCATTAAATTTACATCTATCATCTACATGACTGTATGTATTTATTAAGTCGTATTCAAATTGTGTAAATTTATATTTCGGTTTTTTTCGTTGACTTAACAACCATGCGATTCTATTTTTGTGACAATTGCCACTTTCAAATTCACATTTTTTACATTGTATATATGCACACGACTCAATTTTTCCATCCACAACACCAAAATCACTAGAATCTTCTTTTATCAAATCATCGTAATAAAATTCTAGATTTGTTTCTGATTTTTCTTCAAAATGTTCATTTACTAGTTCACGTAAAAGATTTAAATTGTCGTCAAATCTTCTCGTTTGATTGTTTAAAAAATTAGCACCGTAAAAAGCGTCATTAATTTCTTTTAATGCTTTTTCATATTCTTCTTTTGTTTTCATTAAATCCACCCCAATTCTTGACATTGCTTGTTGATTGCTTTTAATAAATCACAAGCAATTATATATGCCTCATAACCATTATCATTTAACACAATTTCTTTTTCCAATAAATCAAACATGACTTCAATCAAGTAAAATGTATCATCTAACTTTTTACTGTACTTAATCACATCTATATCAGTACTTCTTCTATACCCTAACTTTTTAAATATTTCACTTGCGTTCATTTTCATCTATCCAATCCAATGCTTGTCCACAATTTGGGCAAAATTTCATATTTGGATGTTCATTGTTAATAGCACTCATCTGTCTATTACACGCTGGACATCTTCGTGTATGCCTTGTAGCTACCAACTTTTTTGGAGTTGCTCTTTCAACCAATTCTTGTAATGTTTCGCATGAACTGAAATAAAAGTTTTGTAAATACTTTGGAGTGCGATATCCATCACCACTTTTATCTAGCACTATGCTTTTAATTTCATCTAATGCTTCTTTGTATTTATTCATATGCCTTTAATTCCTCAATTCCTAACTTTTCATATTCTTCTTTTATTAAATCTGCATAATCCTCGTAATATTCGCAATCGCCATCCATAGACCTAACGTAATAATACGTAATTTCAGTAGCTTTTTTATCTTTTTTTAATTCCCAATACAAATCAAATAAACAACCACCGTAATTATCTATTTCTTCTGACAAATCATCTTCACAATAAATATTTCCATTGTATAAGTATTTTTTATTCATATTCCTTTATCTCCCTTTTTAAATCGTCAATAGCCTGTTTAACTTCTTTCAAGTCTAAATCTACGTTACTAACTAAATCTGCCATTCTACAGTTTGAATAGCCTTGTAACGCACTCTCTAAAGTTGAGTGAAAGGAAATCTGTTTCTTGATTTCCGTTTCTACTCCGTCTTTGCTTTTTTGAACTGCATCTTGAACCAAAGTATAGCTTTTTCCATCCGATACAATTCCGTATCCGTTCTTTAAATTAATCATCTGTATTTCCTTCTTTCTCTTTTAAATATTGCTCGTATTTATTGGCTATAAATTCATCCATTTCTTGTTTTGTGAACCCTATATTTAATAATTCATCTTTGTAATTCATTCCATATGTCCACGAATCTATATCCAAATATTGTTCTAGTGAATATTCATCAACATTTAGATATTTACAATTAAATTTTAGAATTAGTTGCTTATACTGCTCTATTTTTTCGACCAAATCATTTATTTCTTTTTTGGCTTGTGCAAAATCTTCACTATGTTGTTCTCGTTCATATTTTAGTGATTCTTTTAAATACTCGTTATTACTTTTTAACACATCATATGTTTCTAGTGGCATTTGAACAAACGCTTCCATTAGATATCATCCTCCTCATTTGAATCATCATTGTAAATAGCTTCAAATAATACAACTAAACCCTTTACCATTTCTTCATATTCCTCTTTTGACATAGCTTTCAATTTGCTATTGAATGTTGTTTGAAAATTGTATTTCCTGTTGATTTCTGTAAATTCATAAGGTGTCATACTTCCACACACCTAGTACCCATTTGCTAATCTTTCTTTATTGATCTCATTCTTGCGAATGTATTCGTTATAGATTTCTTCAATCGAATATCCTAAATGCAATCCTAATGCGATTACGTAAGCTAATACGTTATCATCTCTTGTTAAACTGATTACGCAGCTAAATGCGTATGCCTGTCCAAATCCTAAATCCGTTTTCAACTTGTTGTAATTCCACTTAACGTCCTCATATTGATAACATCCTGAGCCAAACTTGATTTCATACATTAAAGCGAAATGTACAACATCAATGTATTCCTCAAATACTTTAGCTTCGTCTTTTTCTTCTTGCGTAAATTTCCACCAACACCAGTCAGATTTTTGAGCGTGCATCAATTCTCCTAATTCATCAAACAATGCACTTTCTAATTGGCTTTTAGAAACATAGTCTACATTATGTTTCTTAAATACTTCTACATCATGTATCTTTTGCCTGCTTAGCATATCTTTAATTAATTCTGTACTTGTCATTTTGTTCTCCTTTTATAATCTGTTTTTATTACGCAAATCTATCGTAATAAGCATCTTTAAATCTCACTTTGCTTTTCTTTCTATGATTGTAAACTTCATGTAAATACTCAAGTGCATCATCAACACACACTACCGATACGTTTTTGTTAGTACCTTTTTGTAACTGTTCTGCCATTCTATCTTGGTCAATTACTTCTAAATCAATTACACTTGCCAACACACGAATAACTATATCTTTTCTTCCACGTACAACAATGTACTCTTGCACACTGTCAAGAAAATTCAATTTGCTAATTATTTGGTTTATATTTCCTTTAATTTTGAATTTTCCATTTTTAACAGGTACGCTCACCGCATCTCCTTGTGCTCCTTTTCCAAGCAAAATAGTTGCCAATGTAGAAGGAGAAAAACTAGGGTATTCATCAACGCATTTTTTCAATGTGATATAATCCTCGATTCCTCTTTCGGCATAAGAATTAATATAATCAATCGTTTCCCATTTTTTTGAAGAAACATTATAAGCGATACAATCTTTTAAGCCTAAGCCTTTTCTAATTTGAAATTCCACTGGCAAATTTAGCTGCTTAAATGCTTCAATTCTATGTTGTCCGTCAATAACCTCCATGTTTTCGTTAACAATAACGATCGTTGGAAGCAATCCGTTATCTCGCACATTATCAACAATGCTATTTACATTTTTCAAATTAATACCTCTATTGCCTTTTAAATATTTAAAAACACTATAATCACGTGTGATATAAGTTTTTAAGTCCTTCTCTAAAATGTTATTCATACTTTTTTTACCTCTTTTTTTCATTTATTCTTCCTTTAAAACATACTGTTTTATAAATCTTCGTGCATATTGTGGGTGAATCATACTTCTTTGTGTTTGCACACTGTATTCACCTTTTTTGACCTTAGAAATAACTTTCTTAGGAACAAATTCAATAGGTTCAAAATCTAAATTGTTTTGTACTTCACAATTAATGAACCAATATTGTGTTGGCTTTTCAAAATAATCTCCATCCATTCTTCTATTTTTATCAATCATAGAAGGCTTTATGCACCAATAACTTGTCAAGTAATGAGGTTGCGTATATGGATTTTCAATAATCATCTGCAATCCTCTTTTTTCTGCTACAACAACTAACATACTGATTAATTCATACAATTCATGTAGTTCATTATGCAGCTTCATGCTATATTCTAATTTCTTTATATCATCCCAATTTTTTTGTTGCTGGGCTTGTCCTCTAAACCAAAGAGGAACTTTTGCTTCAAACCTTGTACAAGGAAAGAAAGCAATGATTAAATCGTCTTTCTTTATCCTGTCAAATATGGAAGGCTCGTTATGATACCCCCCCCGAATCTCTTTGAACAAATCAATAACATAATCGGTTTGATTAAACTCGTTTTGAATGTCGTAGTCATAAGCATTGATTCCTAGCTTTTTGAACTCATTCTTAAATGTTCCTGATTGTTCAAATAAACAATGTACTTCCATCTTTTTTACTCCTATTTAAAACAACGTTTCTTGTTCATATTTTTTACCGTTGCACGTAAATACTTTTGATTTATTTTTAACATTCTCATGACCATCAAGGTATTCATCCCAGTATTTAACCAATTCGTTATAATTGCTTGTGAACGCCCCGTCATAAGCAACTCCGTTTATCACTGTATGATAATCAAGATCAATTTCTTTATCTTCGCATATTCTTTCAAAGACTAGTGCGTGCTCGTAATATATATAAAACTCTGCGTTTGGGAACACACGTTTGATGTACTTGTCTGCTTCTTTTAATTCGTTGTTTTTGAAGAATGATTCATACCTTCCGTAAACGTTATCCATGTTTTTGGCTTAATAGTTTAAAATAATTTGATTTCCTCAAGTCTTTCTTTTGCAATGTTGAAATACTCACTATCTATTTCACATCCAATAAACTCATATCCTAATTCTTTACATGCAACTCCTGTTGTTCCACTTCCCATAAAAGGGTCAATTATAATAGAGTCTTTAGGCAAAACACCTACAACATTTTTCATAACATCTAAAGGCATTTGGCATGGGTGCTTAGTTTTAATCTTTGATACATTCTTAACTTGGTTTACATTCCACCAATCGTAAAGCTTACACCCTAGTTTTCCTTCCTCTATTCTCTTTTTGATTCTTTTGTCGTTTGGGTTTTTATATGGTTGAAGCACTTGCTTGAAATTAGGCTCAACACCAAAGAAAGCAATGTCTCTATGTTGCTTTGCAGTGTTTGAGTTGTATACCCATGAGCAAACTCTTGTTGGTACATCTCCGTTATACAACGCTATCTTGTATAGCGATTCAGGATAATGTATTACAACGTATGGAGTATCGTTTGTGGTAAATACTTTATTTAAGAAAGATAAATACTCTTGTTCACTCATTTTGTCTTTGTATGTGTTGTAGTGATACCCAACATTGAACGGAGGATCAGTGACTATTAAAGCTTGCCCCCCCCCGACATCCTTTTGGAATTGTTCAGACTTGAGATAATCCAAACAATTCACGTTATACAATTTCATTTCAGATATTCTCCAATGTATAGACTTCCTTCAATTACATACAGATTCATAATGTTTTCCTTTGTTGCACCTAGGAAATCTTTCCCAGGCTTTTTAAAAGCTAGTTTTCCATCTTTTGTACAGTATTTGTATTTGTTATCTCCCTCACACCTTTGAACACTGTACATAAGTTCATCATCATATCTTTTCGCAATCATCTAGAATGGCATCCCTTCGCCCAAATCATCATTATTAGGATATGATTGGTAATTTACTTGATTTGTAAATGGTACTGTTTGTGGCTGCTGCATCTGTTGTTGTTGAGGTTGATACGTCTGTTGACTCTGTTGTTGACACGTTTGTTGATAAGCTTGTGTTTGTGGCATTGTAGCGTTGTTTAAAGCCAATTCTACGTCCATAACGTAAACGCTAGTCTTATACACCTTCTGATTATCTTTGTTCGTGTATGAGCTTTTTTGAAGCTTTCCATCAACTGCAATGTGTTGCCCTCTGAAACCATATTGATTAATATGTTCTGCATTTTCTCCCCACGCAGTGCAATCGAAGAAAGATTTAAACTCTTGTCCATTCTTTCCTTTTTCTTTAACTTCAATCGAGAAATTACATAGGCTTTGTCCTGTAGCTGTTTTCTTTAAAACAATATCGCTACCGATTTCGCCTGATAAAATAACTCTGTTCATTTTTTTCAACTCCTTTATACAAATTCAACACCTATTGAATTAGGCCTGATTCCTTCTATCATCTGATACATATGTGATTTAGAAATGAAATTCTTTCTAGCACACTCGGCAATTGAGCTATAGACTGTATCGCCTATTCTTACTTTCTTCTTGTTTCTTAACCCTTGTATCTGAGCTAATTTGATAACTCTTAGATTTTCAATTTTCATTTCTCCGTCCCAAACGATAGAATCGTTCTTTTCTATTTCCCCAACAAAGGCTTTGTAAGCTTCAAACAATACATTCAAGTATCGTTTTCCTTCTTTAAGGTTCACTACAACTCTGTATATTGATTCCGTTTCCTTTTTAGCTTTCATTTCCTTTTGATTTCCTTTTAGATCAACAGAAACAACTCTCAAATAACTTGTAATGTAATATCTGATTCCTGTTTTACTTTCGCCGAGTAGTTGGAATTGCTCATCATCTTCACTTGTTACTTTTCTTCTTTCTTCCTCATCCGTCTCAATAGGAAGAAGAATACATCCTTTGTACGTTTCCTCGTTTCTCAACATCTTATGGAATTGAGCGTTTGTAATGCCCAATTCCTTCATTACATCTTTAGCAGATACGATTCCACGTACAACTGATATATCGTTTTTATCCAACATATAATATTGCACTTTATACCCCTCCTACTTTTTATCCTTTCATCAAATCTCCCAACATTTTCATGCCTTCCTCATTTTTTTTAGGTGCAGGCAATTGATCGTGTTGTTGATACATTTCCAAACTGATTTGTCCTGAATTTAATAACTGTACTTCTTCTTCACAAATCTCTTTATAAGCTTGTAAAAATCTATCTCGGTAATATTGCAAGTCTTTTTTATTGCTCCATGCAATGTCTCTTAACAGATAGCTGCCTCCTAGTGCTTTCTGAATGTTTCTAGGCAGTTTATCGTAGTTTACCTTACTCGTATGAGGGTCACACTTAGCATTCCTTAAAACGATTTCCCAAGCCTCTCCAGCTTCCTTTGTTTTTCCAATTGCAGTTTTACTGATTCTTGTTTTGACTTGTGCCACGTTTGGAGCAAACTCTCTTATGTCACTTTGAATAATTTGATTAACTGCTTTTGCTACTACCAAGTATTCATAATCCTTAAAAGATACTTGCCAAAGTTTTAAATAGGCTTGCGTATCTTCTGGGGTCATGTTTTTGTAACTCATTGGGTAATTGATCCTAAGCACCTGTAAGATTCTTTCAGTTTCTTCTAATGTCAAAATGCATACCCCATTTCTTTTCTCGTCAATTGTCTTTGACCGCCATTGTTATTGTTCTGCAACTTGTAGAATGTTGACCATGTATGTACAATGCTCTGATTTACAATAGCAATCTTGGTAACATCATCTACTGCCAATTTATCTAATTCATTTAAAGATAACTTCATAGCTCTAACAGTCAAAGGTTTTCTTGCTTTAGTACGCATATCTACAAAGTCATGCAAAGCATCCTGTAATTCTTTGTTTTCTGTATATTCTGCAATAACAGAATTAACACTTTCTTTTTTTATATTTTTTTCTTTATATTCATTAGTATTTAATTCTTTAGTACTTAATTCTTTAGTTATTTTATATACGTCCCTATTTTCTATATCTTCATTTTCTATATCTTCATTTTTGAGATGTAGTAATTCTTCATCATGGTTTTCATTATTCTCGAAAATAATGTATTCCCACTCACTGATTTTTCCGTTGCAGTATCTTCTTCTTCTAACAAGATAGTTGTTATCTTCCAATTCATTCAAAACACTATTGATCGTGTTTTTACTTTCTTTACAGATACCTTCCAAGCCTTTAACTGAATAATGCCATTTATCAGGTAAAGACAACATCATACTGAGCAATCCTTTTGCTTTAAGTGATAGGTTTTTATCTCTTAGATGAGTGTTACACATAGTTGTGTAATTCTCGTTCTTAATAGTTCTAATCACTGCCATACTTCACACCTCCTAACATTCTGTACCTATGTACTTTGTATGGAAAGTTATTGCGACACTAAATGCACTCCATACGTCAGCCTTAAATCCGTAGAAATATCCAGGCTCTTTTTTTGTTCCTTTTCCTTTGTTTGGAGTATCTTTAGCGAACAAATCAATCAACGCTTGTCTAATAGTTGCATCTGTCGCTTTCATAGAGTGGCATAGAGTCATTTTTTCTTCACTTCGGTATATTAATGTAGGCTCAATGTCGAAAGCTTCAAATTGCTCTAATAAACGCCCTATAAAGTAACAAGTTTCAAATGTTGTTTGACCTACAGGCATACCAAAACTTTGTATTTCTTCATCTTTCCAATATTTAACTTTGAATGGATTATATTTAAACAACAGTTCATTTTGACTTAGCATTATATTTCACCTCTGATTCATCAATATGTCCGTAGATACGTTCTAAATATCTTTTGGCAATTCCTAGCATTTTCTCTCTCTTTGTGCTTTGGTCTAAAAGATTGTGGCATCTTCTACACACTGTAATAATGTTTTTTTCTACCCCAAGTCCTGCTTGCGATATTGGAATTACGTGTGCTTCGGGAAATGCGAAGGGAGAACCGCAAAAGATACACATTCTCCCATCTCTTTCCCATACAGTATCTTTAACTGATTTAGGAATATCTGTAGCTTGGCTACGTTTTGATTTATACATATTTTTTCAATTCCTCGTCTCTGTAAGAAATTGCATCTTCTAAATGTTTAAACCATTTTCTCCTACTACAAATGGTTACTCTGAATCCATTACTCATTACTTCGATATGGTGTAACTTTTTATTTTTCATAATTATTTTCCCTTTTTTAGCTTTACTGTAATTCGCAGCAGAATGTGAACAATTTTCTTGTCTAGTAGTCCACTCTAAATTTTCTACGCAGTTATTAGATCTATTAAAATCTATATGATTTACATCTGATTTGCTTTCAGGATTAGGAATGAACGCTTCGGCGACAAGTCTATGAACACGCCTCGTTTCTGTTTTCCCATTATTCATAACTCGTACTCTTTTATATCCTTCATCGCATGTGTGTTGGACTAATATATGTTCGCCTATATTTTGAAACCTTCTCTGCCTTGTGCTTTTTATTCTTCCTAAGTTACTTGCGTAATATCCTTCTAAAGAAGGAATTTTTCTCCATTCTTCCATTAAACTAAGCTAATTCCTTCAGACATTTTTGCATCTTGTCTATTAACGTATTCGGTATCTTGTTCTACTTGCTGAGTTTCTTCGCTATCGAAATAAACAGGTTCAGAACTTACATCATCCTTGAATGACATATCTGTTTCAATTGCAGTTTGCATTTCAATACTCATAATTCCCCACTTAGAAATTAATTGACGTAAGATGGTTTTAAATGCCATTCCGTCAAAGTCTTTTTCCCAGAATGTATATCCTTTATGTGCTGCATAACCTTTTGAATATTTCTGAGCGTGTTCTTCCATAGTTTCTTTTGACCAATACATTGATTTAGTAAAACCATTAGTCAATTCAAACATTCCGTAATATCCAATTGTAGGAGCTTTCTCACGTTCTAATGGGTCTGTAATAGCTCTTACTTCAATGTCTTCTGTAAACGGGTTATAGCTTAACAACTCACCATCTTTAACTGCTACAACATTGATTTTCTTATACTGACCTGATCGAATAGCTAATTGAAGATATCCTTTATATCCAAGTTGGAATGTAGCAACTGTACGATTGTTCTTAGTGTCTCTGAATGGCACCATGTAGTAGTGTCCTAATTGTGGACTAGGTGATAAGTTCAAAGAATCGCCTACAATACCAGCGCTTACGATAGTTGGAAAATCGCATTCTTGTAATTGCTTATTTGTATTAACTGCACTAATGATAGATGCCACGAATTTTTTACCTCTCGTTGCACTACCTAAAGTTTTTGTAATGTTGGCTAACACTGCATCTGATTTAACATAAGATGCAAATGTAGGTGCATTTTGTTGTCTCTTTGCAATATTGTTTTGTAACATAATTAACATTCTCCTTTTTCTAAAATTGATACTTTAACATCATGTTCTTTAATAAGTTGATTTAAAATTGGATTGCAAGCTTGTAACTTTTCCATAGATCCTTCAATACGGAATACGCAATATCTTCTTGTTTGAGTTTGACTTTGGCTTTCATGAGCTTCTAATCGACTCTGAGGAATCGTTGTTTGATTCATAGCTTGAGCTTGCTTAGATTGTTCAATTTGAGCATTTACTTTTTCTTGAAGCTTTGCTTTGGCTTCCTTAATTTCGTTGATACGTTCCGTAGCTTTGCTTAAATCCAATGTCTTACAGAACAATTGGATAACTTGCTCTGCCTGTAATTCATCATCAGGTAAAGAAGCTTCAATGAATGATAATTGTTCTTCGGCTTTCAAGAACTTGTTATTTAAGCTTTCTTCGATTTCTTTAGGCTTAACAGATTTGTTCAAATATCTTTCTTCAAAAACTAAATCAAATGGGTACTTATCATTTGTCATGTTTGTCCATAGTTCTTTGATTTGATTACGCTTTAATTCTTTTTCTGCGTTATCAATATCATTGATACCTTCACCCAATTTATCGGATGCAGCTTTGATAGTCTTTTCAACTTGCATGATGTCTTTCTTGTCTTGCAACCACTGAGCGAATACATCATTCTCAACTTGCTTACGCTTGTCTGAAACAATCTTTACTAAGTTGTTTAATACAGTTCTGTCAGATTTTGCTTGTTTGTAATTGTTTTCGTCAACCACATAGTCATAGTGCTTTAAACCATTCTGAATTTCGGGTAATAAATCAGATGCATTTGTATAAACCTTTCCATCCTTTGCACTAACTTCCAAATTAAATTCCATATTTCCATCTCCTCTTTTTCTATATAGACAATGTGATAGGTGGTTCTACATCATTCACGAAGTACCTATCCCATTTTTCTATCATTGCTTGTTTTAGATCGTTCATACTGTCTAAAGCTTCTTCTTTTCGATATGATCGTTCTATAATTCGTGCATCACCATCTGCAAACCTTAGTTCTGCACAATAGATAACAAAGTCAAAATCCGTAACAATCAACCCCTCTAATGTTTGGCAATAATAGTTATCAGGAACTGTTTCACTTCCTTTTGTTCCCCATTTCTGCAAACTCTGAGAATTGATTATCTTAGATGTTTTGATTTCCAAGATTCCTCTTTCTCCTGTTTCCTTGTTGTAAATCAATCCATCAGGACTGTATCTAAGAAAATCATATTCATTAGATACCAATGTAACGTTATCCACGTACTGAACATCTAATTCAGGGTGTTTCGCCTGAAATAACATTCTTAAACATGGTTCTGCGGTATTCCCATATTCAATCGCATCATTTGTAATCTTTTGTGAACCGAACTTTTTATCGTGCCACAACTGATTTAATGTTTTCCATGGATTCAAATCCATGAAACAAGCTGCATCTGAACCACCAATTCCACGTCCACGTTTCTTTAGCCACTCTTCATGGCTTCCATACTTTTCAACACTAAACTTTTCAGTGTCTTGATACAGATTCATTTTTTAGCTTCTCCTTTCAATATGTATTTGGCATATGATGTTTTATCTCCAAACCGATTTTTTGAAGTTTCAGTTTGAGTTTCAATGTCATATCCCAAGTCTCTTAAATCCCATATACGAGCACCTAAACGAGTGATTCCATACTCCCTAATTGCTTCTAACGGAGTGATAGAACCATATTCCTTTAGGTGCTTGATAACTCTTTCTGTTTGTGTCATCTTACAAACCTCTTATGTACCAATTAGCTATCACAATGAAAGCTAGAGAAACTAATAAACAGATTAACGAGCAAATGTAATTAAACTTAGCAGCACGATTAACCATATGCGTTTGTTTTTGACTTCTAACTAGCATTGAGTAATGAGTTTCGTACTCGTTATTAGCAAAAGAAGGAAGCGTGATACAATCACCTAATTCAACTGCTTTCTTCTTTGCAGTTGATCTAGAACCATGCTTCTTCGTCTCTTTCTGCTTTGCAGAAGTCGTAGCAGTAGTCTTCGTAACTGTACTCATCTTGTTCTTCCTCCTCATCTTCATCAATGTATCTGTTGTCATCTAACTCTCTTAAATCATCTACATCCATCATGTTGTTCACACCTTTCTTTGAACTCAGGAAACATCCTGATAAATAACTTTGTTGGAACTTTCTTTGTATCTATCACTTTGGATAGATTGGACTTTTTATAATCCTCCGTTTCACATATAAGATTCAACATCTTGTATGCAGTCTTTTTAGAAACACCAAGTTCCATGATGTCTCTATATCCAAGCAACACTTTCATTCCTTTACACATCTTTTCCCAACTTCAAATCCACACATATAAATTGTTTGAAGCATTGAAGATACGTTTAATAAATCTTCATTAGAACATCCGTTCTTGATTAGAAGATCTAACACTTTTCCTTCCAAATGCACTGAGTCTTGGAATAATCTAATTGAATCTAATCTGTCACTTTCTAATCTTCCACTTGGTTCTGCCATTTTATTCACCCCTTCTATAATTACGCTCTTAGCGTATTCAATTTGTAAAAAAATTTAGATTTTAACCAAATCTAACGAAACAGTAGCTTTGGTGCAAATCTTCTTGACTTCCCAAAAGTAGAAATTTTTAATTCCACTTTCTTTTCTTTGGTAGCTAACAGTAGATATACCAAGATATTTAGCCATTTCTTTTTGAGTCATATTTAATCCAACTCGAATTTGTTTGATTGTTAATAATTCCATTTTCAATACCCTCCTATCTACGCCCTTAGCTTATCTACACTTATAATATACGCTCTGAGCTTAGTTATGTCAATCATTTTTTTATTATTTTAATACAATTATTTGGCTTAGAGCGTAAATTATGATATATTTATTGTAGAAGTAAAATTTGTTATTGTTATGAGAAAATGAGGTGATACTATGGGTAACAAATTTGAATGTCAAGGATTAGCCTTGAAACAGTTTAGAAAGGAGAGTGGACTAACCTTATCTGATGTTACCGATAGGTTGCATCACGCACCTATGTGGCTTTCTGATATAGAGAATGGAAAAAAGAACATATTCTTTAAGGATGCAAAAGCTCTATGTATGATATATGGACGTACTTTAGATGAATTATCCGCATTGGTTGATAAATATGAAAGATAGATAATAATGGTTGAATAGAGATGATACGTATTGTTTTGGTAGCACAAAACGTCCGCAACGAAACATGATAAACTTTAAGTGCCTGTAAATAGGCAACTGTATTTTCATCTCTCTCTATTTCATGGAAGGCACACTCGCTAAAGGGTGTGTTTTTCTTTTGCAAACAAAAAAGCACTAGAAATTAATCTAGTGCATTGTCTTTATCCATGAATTTTGCGATTCCTTTATCTGCTTGTGGTAGCCAATGAGCATAAACACTCAATACAGTGTTTAGATTGTCTCCTAGTCGTTTAGCTACATCGTACAAGCTAAAATTAGAGCTTCCATCTCTTACCATATTGCCAATCATGTAACTGGCACATGAATGTCTTAAATCGTGTATACGAATGATAGGAATTTGTTCTTCGTTGTTCTCATTTGCAATTTTAATAGCTTCTCTCATTCTCGTTCTAACTGTCGTATTGCATACTGGTATATCTATACCGAACACAAATGATTTCTCAGGAACATCCAACATATCCTTAAACTCTCTGTATTCATCAGATAAGAATTGTGGCATGGTAATTGTCCTATAACTGTTTGGAGTTTTTGGAGTCGTGATTTTATGTAAGTCTTTTGACCATGTCTTTTTAATTGCAATCGTATTGTTTTCTAAATCCACATCTTCCCAAGTCAACGCTAGTGTTTCACCAATTCTCATTCCCATATAGAATTGATTCGTGAATAGAAGATGATACAAAGGATTTTCAACATAAGAGATAAATAGATTGAATTGTTCCAAAGTCCAATACTTCATTTCTGTTTTCTTTTCGTTTGGGTCTTTAACCAATTCTATTGGGGAACAAGGATTAGTTTCTAAATATCCTTTACGAACTGCAAATCGCATCATCTTATTGATTCTAGATAAATAGTTCTTTGCGGTTTCATATCCTACGTTATTAATCATTAATTCCATTGCAACCTCTATATCGTTTGTTGTAATGGATTTTATATTAACATCACCTAAAATATCAATCCATCTATTCAAAATCCTATTCTGACTCACCCAAGAACTTTGTTTGATTCTTTTCTCTGTATAAGCTGCATAAACATCAAATAATCCTTCCAATGTAATATTCTTGTATGGGTCTTTGATATTCTCTTTGAATATGATCTCTGCTTTTACTGCATCTTTCTTTTTTGGAAAGCCACGTTTCTTGTATTGTCTATACTTTCCATTCTTCATTTTGTACGAACCATAGAAATACCACGTACCTGTTTTTTCATCTTTTTTTACTGCCATGTAATTTTCCCTCTTTCTTTAGATAACACTTAAATTTTATAAAAAACTAGTGAAAATAGGTGAAAAATAAGGCTATTTTATGCCAATATCATGCCAATAATATATATCGTACTTTATATAAAGCAATTTTCTTTTTGCTGGATATTTGGAAGTGTGATCAATAAAAGTAGCGCAACAATCAACATCACAATCATCATTTCAAGTATTGTAAAACCATTTTTCTTTTCCATTTTTCTTTCTCCTTTTAGAATTGATTTAACATATTGAGTGGCATCATCATAATTTGATAGACAATCAAAACTAAGATTCCAACACTGATATACGAAAACAATTGAATACCCGTCGATATCTTCTTGACAGACTTTTCTAAATCCAAACTACATTTCTTCATGTACAAGTCAAAAAAGACATGCATTTGGTTGCTCGTTAAGGCATAGACTAACATCTTTTTAAAATCCGAATCAAACACTTCGATTTCTAGAAAACTTTCTTCTAGACTCTTTCCATTTTTTAAACATGCAAGAATTTCATTTGAAACCTTTCCAACAACACTAAAATCCATATACGCTAATGTTTCTAAAATTTCCTGTGTCGAAGTATAAGACTTGTCTAAAGCTTGATACATACATACAAATTGGAGCGATATCATTTTTTTCATTAACTGAAATGGACATTTCATTTTCGAATTGTATTTATAAAACAATACATAATAAAGAAACAAATAGAAGATCATGGATAGAATCGCAAATCCAAACCCCCACTTTAATAGATGGATAAACACAAATACCATTCTATTTGAAATGTAGTCTTTCATTTGAACAAGGACATAGTCTGAAAAGAATAGAATCATAAAGAACGCAAAGATCAATAAAAAGAACGGATAGCTAATCTTCTTTAAAAGTGTTTCAAAAAAAGTATTCGAACTTTTCTCAATTTTATTTACGCAATCCAACGCATCGCTTAAATTTAATTTTCCAGATAGAATTCGCAAATATTTAAAATACAATTTCTTTTGATTTAGAGTAAATATTTCTTGAAGACTCATCCCTTCTTTTAAATACGTTATGATTTCTTCATCCTTTTTAAACGTTAAATGAATCAATGTATCTAATGGCAAGCCTTGATTCATCAACATCGCAAATTGTTCAATTTCATCCCGATAAACTAAGACTATCGTATTTTGCCTGGGCATCCACGATATATCCTTTTTCAATACCTTCTGTAATCTTTTTAGATAAAGTTTTAAATTCTTTTGGATACCTTCCGTGTTCCAAGACATACTGCAACGTTTTTTGATCCATGATTTCATAAACACATACCTTAGAGTCACCTTTAGAATATAGGCGTTGCGAAATAATGGCCGTACAAACACTAGCCAGATCTTTCTTAGATACACCTAGATCTTCAAGACGACGAATACACTCCTTTCCATCTTTGGCATGAATACTCGTAAAAACAAAGTGACCAGTTAAACTCGCTCTCAAGACCATCTTTGCGGTATAGCTGTTTCTTGTTTCACCAATACAAATAATGTCAGGATCATGCCGCAACAATTGTTCAATACCGACATCATAGGTAAATCCCATACTTTCATTGATCTGCAGCTGCAAGTAAGAATCATCCTCAATCTCAATGGGATCTTCAAGACTGACCACTTTATGCTTCTTGGTTTTGGCAATCTCATGAAGTAAGGCATGTAGCGTCGTGGTCTTTCCACTATTGGTCGGACCTACACTGATGACAAGGCCTTGTCTTAATGGCACAAGTGAATTAAAAAAATTCGTGTCTTCTTTCCATAAAGATAAAGCATTCAGTTCAATCGCATGCATCGTATTCAACATTCGAATAACACCCGTTTGCACGTTATGATTATTCAGCATACTGAAACGACAAAAGATTTCGTGATTATGAAGTAAAATTTTGAATTGGCCACTCTGTGGAACATATGGACTGGTAAGATCCATTCTAGAAATGAACTTGAGATACTCAAAGAATGCGGGCTGCCAAATATCTTGGTAGACATCTAACATATCATTTTGCGTTCGAAGTTTGATCTGAAGTTTTTGATTCTGCACAACAAAATGAATATCACTTGCCTTTTTTTCAATCGCATACGCAATGAGATCTTGTAATAAATCATCCATTTTTTATCACCCCTTCTCATATACGAAAAAAAAAGCAGAAATTCTAATAAATTTCTGCATATTTTAAACTTTCGTTCCATTTTTTCTCTTGCGATAAAGAAGTGGATGGGCCATGACCTGGATACACTTTATAATCCTTGTCTAATTGAACCAATTTTTTTAGAGATTTTTTCATACTAGATACAGAGCCTGTTGCCAAATCCATTCTTCCAATAGATCCTTGAAATAAAACATCTCCAGTAAATAAACAATCTTCAATTTTTAATACAGTTGAACCAATGGAATGTCCTGGACAATACATGGCTTCTATATCAAATCCAGCAATGGTGTTCTTTCCTTCTAAAATGGGTTTACATTTTGCGACACATGTAACATCCATATAGAACGCAGAAGATGAATTTAAATCGGGATCTTGAAGAAAATCAAATTCATTGGGATTTAAATACACATCGCAATGGAATGCATCCACAATCTTATCTACGCCTGAAATATGATCAAAGTGAGCATGTGTTAAAACAATGGCTTCTAGAGTGCATTCATTTTCTTTTAAAATAAATTCAAGGTTTGGATACATATCTGCAGGATCAATCAAGATAGCATGATGATTTTCCATCACCAAATAACAATTCGCCTGTACGGGGCCTAAGGGTTGTTGAAGTACTTTCATAGTCTAATACATAAAAAAGACCGAATAAAACGGTCTTTCTTACTTTTTCTCCTTATGTTCAGTCTGCTGATTGCATTTTGGACAATATTTTTTAACAGTCATACGTTCAGGATGTTTTTTCTTATTTCTTGTACCAATATAATTTTCTTCACCGCAAACAGAGCACTTAAATGTAATACGATCTCTCATGTTCAGTCCTCCTCACATTAGTAATTACTAGTTGATTCTAGCATAACTTACAAGTCAATTTCAAGTCATTTTCAAAATTTTAACTTGCTGGATACAATTCAAAATATTTTTTTACCACTTCTGGCATAACAGCCGTTGTACAAATGTTTGGTGCAACACTCTTAGTATTCATTGAAGAAGTCGGTGCCGAGCACGCAAAAGACATCGTTGGAGACGAACTTGGTGCATATCCAACTAGGTTTGCGGTTGTATAGTCGCCAACTTCGGCTGTACCTGTTTTAGCCGATACTTCCACGCCAATATCCTTTAGCTCATCCCCACAATAGCCAGAAGATACACAGGCTCTAAATCCTTGTTGCACACGCTCTAAATATTGTGCATTCTTTTCAGGCAATGTAGATTTAATTTTTTTGCCATTACTCACAACTACTTCACTCGAATTGACTTCTGTCGCATAGGCCATAAAGTGTGGTTCATATAAATTACCACCTGATGCAATGGTTGTACCATAAGTAGCCAATTGAAGTGGTGTATACATATCAAACTGACCAATCGAATAGTTTAGTATCATACCTGGTTCAGAACCATAACCCATATAAGAGCTCGATTCATTTGGCGCATCCACACCCGTCTTATTGCCTAGGCCAAACATCGAATAATAAGAACGCATTAAATTTAGTGTACCTTGAAGGTCTGCCACAGCTAATGGTTCTTTTTCTACATAGCTTGAACCGGCTAAACGAATGGCTACATTAAACATATAAACGTTACTACTTACCTGTAGTGCAGATACATCATCAACAGGTCCATGGTCTTCATACGAACCAAATTCCTGACCTCCAATATTCATAACTTTATCGACAATCACTTCACCTGGACTTACGACATGTTCACTCTCACCCATATAGACAGTAGCCCCTTTGATACAAGATCCGGGGTTCACTAAAGACATATAGTTACCAGAGGCAAAGTAGGTCATTTCTTTAGTGTCTAAATCCATTTGGTAGCCAGACATCGCAAGTACCGAACCATCTTTTGAATTTAAAACAGTCGTAAATAAAGATTGGAAGTTTTCACGATTTTTCGTACCCCCATTCTCACTCAATGTATTCTTTAATACATTATCTAATGTAGATTGAAGATCTATATCAATTGACAAATGAATGTCATATCCTTTTTTGGCTTCCTGAATCACTTCTTTTTGCGCTAGCCCCTTTGAATCATAGGTGATCTTTGCAATTTCTGGAGTTCCTGCTAGTAAGTCATTATATTGATATTCTAGGCCCGATTTTCCAACACGCGCATTATATTGATAACCTTTAGACAGATAATAACTGGCAAGCTCACTTGGTAATCCTTGGGTGCTTGTAGTAACACTACCTAAAACGTCGGATAAAGATTCGCCATATGGATATTCACGTTTCCAACCTCCAAAATCAACGTCAAAACCAGGAAAATCCGTTTTATGTTCCACCAAATACGCGACATCATCATCACTGACATCTTCTAATACAACATTTTCTTGACCTGTACTTTGGTTGGCCACCATCCTTTGGTAGATGACACACATCTTTAGATCAGCCTGAGACATTTCTCCAATTTGTTTCTTACCAATACGATTCATTAAAATTTGATATCTTTTACTTTCAGCATCATCACCCCATGCCCCATTTTTATATTGTTTCAATTCTTTGGCAGTCAATAAATGATTGGCGGCATATTCACTATCACTAGGTGATAAGAATGATTTGTATGTGATATACGCTTGTTTTTTATCTTCATCCGTAAAATCTTTAGCACTGACACTGAAGACTTTTACAATACGCTTGGCATACAGTTCATAGTCATCTTCATCAAAATTATTAGGTGAAGTAAAAACGATATTGTGACTGACTACTGTTTTAGCTAAGATTCTTCCCTTACAATCATAAATCTGGCCTCGTGGTGCCGATGTATATTGTTTGATGGACGTATAGTCTTCACGCTTTGCGGTATAGTCATTATATGAAATGATCTGCAGATAAAACAATCGTAAAAAGATGACCAAGAAACACACGACTATTGTGAGTGTAAGTATCAATATACGATTGGAAATGACTTGATCAACAGATACATTTTGATTTGCCCTTTTCAATGTTTTTCTACTCTTTTTCAATTGGATCCCCCTTTGTACGAAACAATATATATTATACACGTTTCCAAGATGAAATGGAAAAAAAAGAAGGAATGGCGTATACTTTAGTCATGGAGGTTGTCTATGAAAAGAACAGAAACTCGTCAAGTAAAAGTAGGAAATCTTGAAATTGGACATAATAATCACGTCATTATTCAATCTATGTGTAACATAGAAACTAAAAAGGCCGATGAAGTTGCCAAACAAATTTTAAACCTAGAAAAAATGGGATGCGAATTGATTCGTGTCAGCTGTATGGATATGGAGGATGCCAAAGCCATTAAAGACATTAAGAAACAAATTCATATTCCATTAGTAGCCGATATTCATTTTGATTATCGTTTAGCCTTGGCATGTATTGAGGCAGGCGCAGATAAGATTCGTTTAAATCCAGGTAATATTGGGGCTAGAGAAAATGTAGAAAAGGTTGTGAAGGCGTGTAAAGAAAAACACATTCCGATTCGTATTGGAATCAATGGTGGTTCTTTAGAAAAGGATATTCACGAAAAATATGGTAAGCCAACAGCCCAAGGTATGATTGAAAGTGCTAAAAGACATGTACAAATTCTAGAAGATCTCGATTTCTATGATACGGTATTATCTTTTAAATCCAGTGATCCATTACTTTGTATTGAAGCCTATCGCTTGGCTGCCCAAACCTTTGATTACCCACTACACTTAGGTGTAACCGAAGCTGGTACTACAATGACAAGTGCCATTAAGTCCAGCTTAGCTTTAGGTACATTATTAAATGAAGGTATTGGAAATACAATTCGTATTAGTGTGAATGGGGCTCCTGAAAAAGAGATTCCAATTGTCAAAGAATTATTAAAAGATTGTAAATTGATTCAAAACGTACCAAATCTAATCGCATGTCCAACTTGTGGACGTACACAATGGGATATGGAGCCAGCCGTAAATGAAATTGAAAGCTATCTTCAAACCGTCAACAAAGATGTCACAGTCGCCATCATGGGATGTGCTGTCAATGGTCCAGGAGAAGCAAAACATGCCGACATCGCCATTGCGGGCGGCAAAAAAGAGGGGTTATTAATCAAGAAGGGTAAAATCATTGAAAAGATTCCTCAAGAACAAATTGTGGCTCGTTTAAAGGAAGAAATTGATAAATTTTAAAAAATCTCAGCGCAAAGCTGAGATTTCTTCTTTATAAGGCGCCTTTCCATCAATAAAAGGTGTCTCTAATATTTTTGTGACATGTTCTAATTTAGGATGATGCACAATGGAGTGCAATACATCAAAGCCTATATAGCCTTTGCCTAAATTTTCATGCCGATCCTTGTGTGCTCCAAGTGGATTCTTAGAATCATTGATATGCATACATAAAAGATTCTCTAAACCTAAAATAGAATCAAATTGATCTAAAACTTCATCAAAATGCGTAATATCATACCCGGCATCCCAAATATGACATGTATCCATACAATAGCCAATACGCGATTTTTTATGGATTCCTGCATAGATCTTGGCTAACTGTTCAAAGGTAAAACCACACTCATTCCCTTTTCCAGCCATCGTTTCTAGGGCAATCTTAACTTCTGTATCATCATGATCTAACACTTCATTTAAACCATTGATAATCCATTCAATACCTACATCCATACCCGCTCCTACATGACTTCCTGGATGCAGTACAAGTGTTTTTGCACCAATTTGAGAAACACGCTCTAATTCCGTTTTTAAAAAGTCTTGACCAAACTGGGCTGTTTCTGGTTTTAGAGCATTAGCCAAGTTAATGATATACGGTGCATGTACAATGACGCGATCGATAGAAAAATTGTGTTCAGCCATATAGTCTTTGGCTTCTTCTATCTTTAATTTAGATACGTCCACACGACGCGTATTACTTGGAGGACCCGTATAAATCATACAGGCATTCGCTCCATAGGATAGTGCTTCTTCAATAGCACCTTTAAAGTAATTTGGAGCTTTAAAAGATACGTGACTACCTAAATAGATCATACGTCCATTCCTTTTTGGCGTTGTCTTTCTTTCGCACGCTCTTTTTGTTGGCGCTTAATATCCGACTTAATCATTTCACGACGCTTTTTACGTTTCATACGATCAATTTCCTGGCGTTGTCTTTTCTTATAGTTTGGTTTTACTTTCTTTTTCTTATGAACGATTTTTTCCACTTCTTCATGGAATTCATCCTTTTTCATAGGACGCTTGTTCACATATGGTTTCAAATCTACAAATTGTTTATTCTTTACATCCTGATGTTCAAATTCAATGCCTTGTTTGATTAAAGACTGAATTGATTTCGCATCACTTTCTTTATATAACGCAATACATTGTCCATCACGACTCGCTCTTCCGGTACGACCTGCACGGTGGATGTAGAATTTTAAATCTTTTGGGAATCCACAACTAATAACGTGCGTAATTCCTTCTAAGTCAATTCCACGACTGGCAATATCGCTGGCGACAATGTAGCTTTTCTTCTGGCTTTGAATCATTTTAATGGCTTGCATACGCGCACGTGATTCAAGACCTGAGTGAAGTTCGACTAAATCATAACCATTTTCACGCATGGTGTTCGCAATATTTTGGGCTTCTAGCGTAGTATTCGCAAAAATCAAACATACATAAGGTTGAATACATGGAAGTACGTCTAAGATCTTTTGTTCGTAGCTCTTATGCTTACAAGGAACTAAAATGTGTTTTACATCGCTTTGGAAAGCTTCTTCCTTTTTGATTTCAATAAATTCTGGATCATATAAATATTTCTTTAAGAATGGTTGTAAAGATTCTGGAATGGTTGCCGAGAAAACCATCATTTGAACCTTCTTATCCATCTTCGATAGAATTTCATCAATATCTTCTAAGAAACCAAATTCTAATGTCATATCCGCTTCATCGATTACGACAATTTTAGCCGTATCCAAACGCAAGACATTATCTTTAATAAACATGTCTTTCATTCTTCCAGGCGTACCAATGACGATTTGTGGCTGCTTTTCCATTTGCGTCACTTTTTCCATACCACCTGTGACTAATTTCACGCGTACATTAAAGTGTTTGGCAATCTTACGACAACGATCATACAATTGGTATGCAAGTTCTCTAGTTGGAGCTGAAATAACAGCTTGTACGCAGTCTTGATCAAAGTCTAGCATCTCAAAGATAGGCATAAAGAAAGCGTGTGACTTTCCTGATCCTGTACTTGATACACCAATGATATCTCTATTTTTATTTTTACGATTTAACACCTGTTCTTGAATCGGTGTTAAAGTTTTAAAATGTTCTAAATCCATTATTTCTTGAATACGATTATTCATAATTTTCACATCCTTTACTTTAGTATTATCCCAAAATTCTTCCCATTTTACAAATACAAAAAATTAGGGCATAATGTACATATGAAAACACAAAATATCATTATAGTCAAGCCTCAGGGCTATTGCGGTGGGGTTTTAAAAGCCATTGAAACCGCCAAAAAAACAAGAATTCAATATCCAGATCAAAAGATTACCATATTGGGTAATCTAGTGCATAATCAATACGTCAAAAAAGCACTTCAATATTATTCAATTGATACCATTGAAGATAAGACAAAGACACGCGTGGAGTTATTAGATAAAATCCATGAAGGCATTGTGATCTTTACAGCGCATGGCGTCAGTCCTAAAGTCTATGAAAAGGCCAAAGAAAAAGGATTGATTTTGGTGGATGCGAGTTGTCCATTTGTACTTCAAACGCAAAAGATTGTGAAGCAATATTTAGATGAAGAGTATACCATTTTCTATATCGGTAAAAATAAACACCCCGAAGCCGAATCGATTTATACAATGAGTGAGCATGTGCATTTGATTGAGCCACATAAAGAGATTCCTAAAGTGAGTACTTCAAAGATCTTTGTGACAAACCAGACTACGATGTCAATCTATGAATTGAAGGATACGTTTGAAAAGATTAGACGCTTATACCCGAATGCCCTCTTCCACGATGAGATTTGTAACGCTACGCGTGTTCGGCAACAAGCTATCTTAGATTTAAAAAACGTCGATTGTTTGATTGTCGTAGGAGATCCAACAAGTAACAACTCGCAAAAACTTGTTGATATTGGAAAACAGGCTGGCATTGAACATATCTTCTCGATTCAAACGGTCGAAGATATTGATAAGAAAGATTTTGAAAAATATACTACGATTGCGATTACGAGTGGTGCAAGTACGCCTACATATTTAACGAATCAAGTCAAAGATTATTTGTCTCAAGACATCGAAAAACCAAAAATCCGTATTCAGGAAATTCTGAATATATAAAATTGGATAGGGATAAATCAACCTTTAAAAGTCATAGGGATTTTTGCTCTGAGAAAGAGATAACCTTTAAACACTTGTAGGGTGAACTTTTCCTATCTTTTTGTTACAGTATTTTTAGAAGGGATTGGACGTAAATAAAAGAAGGTAGAAATCCTTCACCGACCAAAGTTGCGATTTCTACCCGTCCTCTTAGACAATAATATGATACTGAAAATTACCAACGACTTCAACATGATTTTGAATGAAAATGATTATCAGGCTTTTGTTGCTTCGATTGATCTGCTTTCTTTACATTGTCCTGTTTGTGGTGTCGTTGGTCTTTTTATCTTATATGGACACTACAAAAGATTTGTGATTATTGATGATATTTCCAGTGGTGATTGTAAGATTCAAATTCCTGTTCAACGTATCCAATGTACCCAATGTAAATCCACCCATGCCTTGCTTCCAACTAATTTTGTTCCTTATACTCAGTTCACTTATCTTTTCATTTACTATATTGTCACACTTGATGAGAATGATGATTTGATCACTTCTTTTGAAGTTGCTCTACAAACGATTCGTAAAGTTAAAGCTCGTGTAATCGAATTTTGGGATTCACTCTTCCCAGACTGGAGAGATTTCAAACAGGATGACTTAAAGATAGAATCTTTAAAGCGTCATGATATTCTATTTGGATCTACTAGAAGCTATTGTGAACTCTGTGTACTGTCACCAACAGGGTCGCAACTCTGATTCTGATTTCTTTTGGTATTATGTCATTGAAATCAGAGAGGAGATGATCTTATGATCGAAAATGATGCTTTCAAACTGTTATTAATCAATCTTTTTCACCTGAATCCTGATGATATTACCAATATTGTCTGTACTACATTCAATAAGATGATGGTTCTTCTTGTTACACTTGCAGACAAACATCAGGCTTGTCCTTACTGTGGGTTTACTGCGCCTAAAATCAAGGAATATGTAACCAAGGAGATCACTCATTCGGCTCTTACCACACAGAAATGTATAATTAAATACAGGGCAAGACGCTACAAATGTCCATGTTGTGGAAAGACCTACTATGAATTCAATCCCTTTGTCTTTAAATCCCAGAAAATATCGATCCTTACTGTGCATAATATTCTAAAGGATCTGAAAGACTTCAACGAGACATTTACTTCTGTTGCCAGACGATATCATGTTTCTCCAACTTCTGTATCCACTA
>OLPQ01000117.1_pt1 | contig 67628 bp, 67 predicted proteins | sample 1672451 | NCBI WGS metagenome assembly OLPQ01 (sample SAMEA3136687, study PRJEB25190) | human gut metagenome | biome: human gut; feature: human-associated habitat; material: faeces | place: Austria | collected 2013
TACCCAAGTCATTATTCTTGTTCATCTCCACAGCCACGTCAACCGCCTGCAACAGATGGTCACCATCAATACCTGCAAGGATAAAGTCGCCCTTATCCAGTGCTTCGGGTCGCTCGGTAGAGGTGCGGATGCACACCGCCGGGAAGGAATGTCCTACGCTAGTGAAAAAGCTGCTTTCCTCCGGTAATGTACCGGAGTCGGACACCACGCAAAAGGCGTTCATCTGCAAACAATTGTAGTCATGGAAGCCCAGCGGCTCATGCTGAATCACACGCCTGTCAAGCACGAAGCCACTCTGCTCCAAACGCTTGCGACTACGGGGATGGCAAGAGTACAGGATGGGCATATCGTACTTTTCTGCCATCTTGTTGATAGCGGTGAACAGAGAAGTGAAATTCTTCTCTGTGTCGATGTTTTCCTCTCGGTGAGCAGACAGAAGGATGTACTTTCCCTTCTCCAGTCCCAGACGGGTGTGAATATCGGAAGCTTCAATCTTACTAAGGTTCTGGTGTAGCACCTCTGCCATGGGAGAACCGGTAACATAGGTGCGCTCTTTGGGCAAACCGGTGTCTGCCAAATAGCGGCGAGCATGCTCGGAGTACGCCATATTCACATCGGAGATGATGTCCACGATGCGGCGGTTCGTCTCTTCCGGCAGACACTCGTCCTTGCAGCGGTTGCCCGCTTCCATATGAAAGATGGGAATGTGCAACCGCTTTGCACCGATAACGCTCAGGCAGCTGTTGGTATCGCCCAGAACCAGCACAGCATCTGGCTGGATGGCAACCATCAGCTTATAGCTCTCAGAAATAATGTTGCCCATTGTCTCGCCCAAATCCGCACCCACGGCGTTCATATATACTTCCGGGTCAGCCAGCTGCAAATCATGAAAGAACACGCCGTTCAGATTGTAGTCGTAGTTCTGACCGGTATGCGCCAGTATCACATCGAAATACTTGCGAGTTTTGTTGATGACAGCCGCCAGGCGAATAATCTCCGGGCGAGTGCCCACGATAATCAGCAGCTTCAGCTTGCCGTTATTCTTAAATGATACATTGCTATAATCAGCCATTGTTTTTCTCCTTTACACCTGCTCAAAGAAAGTATCCGGGTGATTGGGGTTAAAAATCTCGTTGCAGGTCATTACCGTCACCAGATTCTCCGTCTCAGACAGGTTGATAATATTGTGCGTCCAGCCGGGAATCATGTGGACAGCCTCAATCTTGTCCCCGGAAACTTCAAACTCTACCGTTTCCCCGGTGTTGATGTTACGTTCCTGAATCAGTCCATGTCCATGTACTACGATGAACTGTTCCCATTTGGAGTTATGCCAGTGCTGTCCTTTTGTGATTCCCGGTTTACTGATGTTGATGCTTACCTGTCCGCAGTCAACTGTATGTACTAATTCTGTAAATGATCCTCTATCATCACAATTCATCTTCATAGCATATTTGAACTTATCAGTTGGTAAATAGGTTAAGTAAAGGCTGAAAAGTTTCTTTGCAAATGATCCGTCCGGGCATTTTGGCATCATTAAGGAGATCGGCTGTGACTTGAATTCTTCTAATAGGTCTACGATTTCACCTAATGTAGCTTTATGTGTAACCGGTACGCAGCAATAGCGACCGTTCTCATCTAATACTGTCTCCACTCCATCGAATTCGCAATGCTGCTCTTTTCCTTCAAGAAGATCAAACATTCCTTCTACAAGGTCATCAATATACAGCACTTCCAGCTCTGTGCTTCTGTCGTTTACTGTAAATTCTTCGTCATTTGCTACAGCCCAGCAAAATGTTGAGATTGCGGAGTTGTATTTTGGACGGCTGTGTCCCATCAGATTTACAAATCGATAGACATATACCGGTGCTCCTGTCTCTTTTCCATATTCAAAGAACAATTCTTCTCCGGCCTTCTTGCTTCTTCCATATTCACTATTGCCAAACCGTCCTGCAAGTGTTGCCTGAACCGAAGAAGAAAGCATAATACCTGCCTTATTATTGTGCTTTTTCAATATATCAAGAAGTTGTGATGCAAATCCAAAATTGCCTTTCATAAAATCTTCTGGATTTTCCGGGCGATTTACACCTGCAAGGTTAAATACGAAATCTGCTTTCGCACAGTATTCATCCAGTTCTGCTTCTGTACTGTCTAAATCATATTCATAAATCTCGTTGATTTCAATATTTCTCGTTCTGTTTTTCCCATCTCTGATATTTTTTAAGTTATTAACAAGTGCAGTTCCAACCATTCCTTTTGCACCGGTAACAAGTATATTCATAATATCACTACCTCCAATTCTAAAAATGACGAGCTCGGTGCAGTTTCAACATAAGCACCTGCCCGTCATTAAATTTATATCTTACTGATCTTTTCTCCAAACCATCTTGTTGACTACATTTACATATCCCTGAATGATGCGGACAACTTTCATCGATACTGTTTCATCAACATAATCCGGACAAGGTTTACCAAGCACACCTTTCTGCTTCATCTCAATCGCCATATCTGTAGCATTTAACAGTTCTTTTGTTGTAATACCAGCTAAGATGAAATCTCCAGCTTCCAATGCTTCCGGTCTCTCTGTTGATGTACGAATACATACAGCAGCAATCGGATGTCCGATTGAAAGATAAAATGAGCTTTCTTCCGGCAATGTACCTGAATCAGATACAATTGCTAATGCATTCATCTGAAGCTTATTATAATCATTAAAACCAAGCGGTTCATTAACTCTTACTCTTGGATCAAGCTTGAATCCACTCTTTTCCAGACGATTCTTGGATCTTGGATGACAAGAATAGAGAATCGGCATATCGTACTTCTCTGCAAGCGCATTGATGGCAGTAAAAAGACTTAAAAAATTCTTCTCTGAATCAATATTTTCCTCACGATGCGCAGAAAGCAAAATGTATTTATCCTTTTCAAGTCCAAGTCTGTCCAAAACATCGCTCTTCTGAATCTTTTCCAGATTCATGTGAAGCACTTCTGCCATAGGAGAACCGGTCATATATGTTCTCTCTTTTGGAAGTCCTGTATCTGCAAGGTATTTACGCGCAAACTCTGAATAACATAAATTCACATCAGAAATAACATCTACAATACGTCTATTTGTTTCCTCCGGAAGACACTCATCTTTACATCTGTTTCCTGCTTCCATATGGAAAAGCGGGATATGTAATCTCTTTGCAGAAATTGCTGATAAACAAGAGTTTGTATCTCCCAACACAAGATATCCATCTGGCTGCAGCTCAGAAAGAAGTTCAAAAGATCTTCCTAAAATATTACCACAAGTCACTCCAAGATTCTCTCCAACAACAGGAACCAGGATATCCGGTCCGAACTCTCCAAAAGTATTCTTCAGTTCAAAGTCTTCCCAAAATACAGTACTCAAATTTCTATCCCAGTTCTGATTGTAATATACAACACAACAATCAAAATATTCTCTACATCTTTTGATCACCGCAGCAAGACGGATAATCTCCGGACGCGTCCCGCAGCCAATCATCACTTTCGTGCGGCCATCATTTTTCCATTTAAAATTATGTTCAACCATTTCAATATCTCTCCCATCAATATAACTTCATTCTTGTTTATAGTTTTTTATGGGGTCTGACCCCTCTTCCAACTCATTTACCGCTCTTACTCTATAAAACCTTGATCCTGGAGTCAGTCTCAATTGTGTATAAATAGATTTTCCATTTGTATTTAGCTTTAGCCAATCATCAATAGATACTATAAACACATCATTTTTCATGCGTTCCATCATAGCATCTATCTCTTCCTGCGCAGCTTTAGGATTGGCCTCTTCGTGATAAGCAAAAATATTCATGATCGCATTGACATTTTTTTGAATCTCATCTGTAACATCTTCAATTCCATTCCGAATCATGTCTGCTTTATCTGGTTCAAACTCGCTACCGTCAATTAACTTTAAAAGCTTTAAATATTCCGCTGCTTCCTCTCTGAATTTCTCGGCTATATCAAACTTATCGTTGAAATACCGCTTCGGTAATGTGATTTTTCTCAAACAATCCTCTACTCTTATACTCATTCGATTCCTCACTATATGAATTTATCAGACAAATGCTTTATTGATTTATTTATATGTTTTAATGCTGAAAGTTCATCTCTAATCTGGGGTTCCATAGTTAATATATTTCCAATAAAATTAATATCTATCGTATAATTTTCCGTTATTACTTTCCCACAAGTTTCATAACTAATCTCAACCTCAAAAACTTTATCCGGATAATCTCTAAAATCAAATCCAGAACTTATGTGTTGTTGTGGTGCAAGAAAAACATTTTTTAGATTTGTGATATTAAAATCATTTAAATCTTTCTCTCCCGCTTTTCCCCATTCCAAGTCTGGAGTCATCTTTAATGAAAGTAATTTTGCAGGAGAATTACCAAAATTTTTTATAATCAATGAGTAAAATACATCCACTCCGTTTTTTGCAATATAAAAAACAATATTTCCTCTATTCTGTTCAAAATACTGATTTTTCTGTTCATTTAATTGCTTTTTCATTTCTTTTAGATTCTGATATGTATAATATATAGCAATTACTGATCCAATGAATGTAAAAAAACTTAGTATCAGTCCAATTAACTGAAATAATGTGGAATGCCATTCTGCTAGTGTCATATTGAAATCACCTTTTAGTCTTCTATTCCATCTTCTCCAGTTCTTCCTGTATATATGCCAGTGCTGCTATCTTCGCCTTTGTCTCTTCCAAATTCAGTCTTGTTGTATTATTAGAATTAAATTCTGTCAAAGTGTTTCTCTTGTCATCTCCATCTTTGAAATACTTATCATAATTCAGTCCACGATTATCAGCCGGTACACGGTAGAAATTACCCATATCCACGGCTTTCGCACACTCTTCATTCGTCAGAAGTGTTTCATACATCTTCTCACCATGACGAATACCGATCACCTTGATATCTTCTTTCTTGCCGCCAAATAACTCACATACTGCTTCTGCCTGTGTCTGGATTGTACAAGCTGGTGCTTTCTGGATCAGAAGATCTCCATTTTCGCCATGCTCAAATGCAAATAATACAAGATCTACAGCTTCCTCTAAGCTCATAATAAAACGTGTCATAGATGGCTCTGTTAATGTAATCGGATTTCCAGCTTTAATCTGATCAATCCAAAGCGGAATTACAGATCCGCGGCTGCACATAACATTGCCATATCTTGTACAACAAATCTTTGTCTTACCGGACATTCTGGATTTTGCGACTGCAACTTTTTCTTCGATTGCTTTTGTAATTCCCATTGCATTAATTGGATAAGCTGCTTTATCTGTTGAAAGACAGATAACAGATTCAACCCCAGCTTCAATTGCTGCAGTCAACACATTCTCTGTTCCAATTACATTCGTGCGGACTGCTTCCATCGGGAAGAACTCACATGATGGCACCTGCTTTAAAGCTGCTGCATGAAAGATATAATCTACCCCTGGCATTGCTGCTCTTACTGACTGTAAATCACGAACATCTCCAATATAAAACTTGATTTTATCTGCTACTTCCGGCATCTTAGCCTGAAACTCATGACGCATGTCATCCTGCTTCTTCTCATCACGAGAGAAAATACGAATCTCTCCAATATCAGTCTTAAGGAAACGGTTCAATACTGCGTTTCCAAATGAACCTGTTCCTCCTGTAATCATAAGTGTTTTTCCTGTAAATGCTCCCATTGTTTTCTCCTTTTCGTATCCACTTTTATTAATTCTTATATTTTTAATTCTTATATTTTTTATTATCATTATCCAGATGATCCCTTATCAGCTCGTCCTAAATAATTTTGACATTACTTTGAAGAAAGAATAGACATATGCTGCATCCGATCTGATATCTGACCGCTCCAGCACTGCTAATATCCGCTCATAAGGTGTTATCGCTGCACCTTCTGAATCACCTAACTCAAAGTCCTTTTCTATTTTTTCCAGTTGAGCTTTGCTTTCCTCCGTCAAACGAATTCGTTCTTTTACCACAGAACTTTCGATATATTTTTCCAACATATCCTTTGTAAATGCATATATCTCTTGCTCCCTCTCATCTTCAGAAGAGAAAAAGATCTTCGCATACTCTTTTTGCTTATGCAGTTGCCGGCTATATACCAGATCACACATGGTAAATAAATCAAACTCCAACAACGGATACGCATATGTACAGCCATTTTCAAAATATGCATATAACTTGTGGTAAAATGTATGGAAACAGTTATAATAATCGATTCCTTTATTCACAACGTCTGTACCAGGGATCAGATTCTTTATTCTATTCTCACCATATATTGTCAAATCACCATAATACCACATCATATATTGTCTGTTATACAACACAAATGCCGGTGATTCTAAGAGTTCTTTTACAAGCTGAATCGAACTGTTGGAATTCATTGCTCCCAAGATCTTCTGCGAATGCAAAAAATTCAAATCAATAAAATTTTTCATCTTTTCAGAGTTATTGCCGGTAATCTTCCACGGATCTGACAAGCCGATATGTTCTCCAGTCTCGGACTTTATAGTTCCAAGCTCCAACAGCATTCTCTCAATTTCATCACGGATATAATCTGGTATTTTATCTAAATAAGCCAATACATACGTAAGTATCGATAAGGTACATTTATTTATCGGCCTGCTATTCGCCAGCTTTCTTTTTTCAATCAAATTGCGGCACACAATAATAAACTTGTTCTGATCATTCCTCCACAATTTTTTTATAATAATAGAGATGTTTCTAGGAATCAGTTTATTGATGATCGAATTCTCAGGTATTTCATTCTTAGGGTTTTCCGCAAAATACCGAAGTTCTCTGTTATAGTGCAACGCCAAAAGATACTCTCTTGCATCTTTATGCTTTTTAATAAAGATAAATGTATTATATATCTTTCCTGAATACTCTACAATCTTTCGCTCCCAGTAATTCGAACTTCCCGGCGCTATAGCCTTAAACCGCTCATAAGTATAACCTTCATATGTAAAGAAATATGCCATAGCCGGTGCATAATGCACAAAATTATATCCAAGCGTATTCAGACATATCTGATGCTGCTGGTCAATATACTTCTTGTATACGCTGTCAACTGTATCTTCAGGTTTACACTTCGTAATATACTGATAATTATGATAGATAAATCCTGCATTAATATATAATCTTCTTAACTTTCTGATTGCCGAACATTCTGGTATTTCAACTGGCTCCAAACTCACCTTTGGCATGTCACTGTCCTTTTTATTCAGCTCAATCATAAATTTCACAAATTTATTAAATTTGCTGTCAGCTGATGCTTTTTCATTCACAAAGATTGGATTAAAATACATCACACTGCTTGTCTCATAATACTTGATTTCCGGCATCGTATTCTTAAAACATGCCAATTTATTCTGGCAAAAAGACATCACGTATTTAGAGTCTTTCCTCTCTGACAATATATCCAGCGCCACACGTCCAACACTGTCCTGCGAACTTTCACTCCAGATATCCTGTTCATCCAATCCGTCTATGATATAGCACACCGGCTCTTTTTCAACCCTTGCTATTTCTTCTATTTTATTGACAAACGCAGAAAATGTCTGTTTCACAGCCAGCGCATAGGTGCTTCCATCCTGGATTTTATTAAAAATATCCTCATTTTCCATATTGAAATACGCCGGAATAAAATGAATTTTCCCATAATTATACTGATACAGTAAATATATGTAAAACAATCCTAAAAATGTACTCTTGCCAGAACTATAATCTCCTCGTATATTCAAGATATTCTGCCGGTTAAAATCTCTCGGTTCCTGAAATGAATTCTTTATCAACTCAGACAACTCATAAAATAAATTCTCTTGGTCATTCTCTCCAATCGTTTCTCCGGCACTGTTCTTCAGCCTACAAAATAACCTGTAATACTCCGACAATTCTTGGAAATCATCTATCTTATCCCCCGTATCCAGGCGGTTAAATAAATTTCTCCATGACAGATTTGCCCATGAACTATATCTTGTTCCACTTTGCGCTGCAAGCAAGGCAAAACAATTCTTTACCAGATATTTCCTGCTTTTTTCATAAAGCTTTGAAACAACTGCATCAATTGGATGAATCTGGCACTCCCACTTTCCCCGCTCCTTTTGAGACAAATGAATCTTCCGGATTTTCCCTATTTTTCCATCTCTTATTTCTATCAGATTATAATCCACATCTATACTCTGCACTTTCGGGAAATTCTTCAATTTACATACTATTTTCGCCGGAACAGTATTCTTATCTTCGGTAAATGGATGCCCGCAAAAATAATGAGGAATATCATGTATATAAGATGCTGCAATGCTGGAAGTATGCTTGTCTCCACACAGATAAATACCATTTCCATTAATAAAGTCCTGCAGTGCAGACAAAAAATCTGTACTTTGCGTCTCAGAACCATATGGAAGTCTGATACGCTCACATATGTCATAAAGAGGCTGATGTGCTACAATCACACTGATCCTATCGTCTTTTGATGATGCCTGCTGATTCTTTTCACTACAGTAAAACCAATTGAGCTCATCATCATTTTTCACTTTCAGATCAAGAACATTCCTCAAGTTCTCACAATCTATACAAGTAACCTTTTCTTTACTGTCTGCCACATTCGTATTCAAAACCAGTACATTCAAATCATCCAAATCATAAAACGCTGTAAGTTCATCATGACACCCAATTTTTCTTATAAAATCCTGAAATGGTTTAAACGCCATCGCCTTTGTCTTCTTCGCGTTAAACCTACACTTATCATGATTTCCACAACATATTACGATATGCTTTTGTTGAACATCCAGATCCTTGATAAACTTGTCCATGATTTTATAAGCAATGTCAAATCTCTTCTTAGTAATCTCTCGTAAATGTGCATCATACTGAGAATCCGTAAGATCTTCTCCATACTCTTTCTTTATTCTGGCTTTTATATCACTCGAATTAATAACATCACCTGTATGAATCAAGTAAGAAATGCTGATATCCATCTCTTTTAACTTATCAATCAACACCGCCAAAGCCAGCGATGCATTCTTCTGTGTTTTCTCTGAAATATGAAAATCTGACACATGTAAAATAAAATACGAATTAGACTCCCTCATACTCTTATCTCCATACTCTTTTTATTACCATTCGGTAAAGTACACTCATACTCTTTAATCTAAAATTCCTAACACATGTTTCGCGTGAATCACATTTTGATATAACTCATTATCTTCATTCTCAAAAATATCCTTGCATATTTCTTCTGCTTTGATTATACACTCCTTTGCCTCATCATTTCTATTAAACTGTAAATAATCTTCTGCTAATGAAATATATGTTATTGCCATATCTTTACTATAAGTACCCAGAACTCGCTTTCTTATATCATATGCTTTTTGATCATATGCCAACGCTTGCTGAAAATCATCTTTATCCGCATAGGCGATTGCTAAATTACTATAAAAGGTTGCTAAATACGCTTCATGATTACTATATTCCTTTTCAAAACGTTCTTTGAATTTCATCATATAAAACATGGCATCATCCATCTTTTTAACCTGTATTAATCCACTCGTATAATTGAGCATCGCTGTCATGAAATCTCTTTCGGTAATTTTCAATTCACATATTTTATCAAAATATTGCTTTGCATTTTCCATTTCGCCAAAATAACTTTTTGTCATAATATGTAAATTATAAATATCAAACAAGTCATCATCACTAAGCTGAATCTTATCTGCCATTTCATCTATTGCCTTTAAGCAGGACACAACTTCTTTTTGATCACATCCATGAAAATACGAATATGCTATAGCTAAATTAATTGATAAAAGAATTCGTTCATCATAATTCTCTTCTGCTTCACATAATTCACGTGTGTGTGTTAAGACTGTAATAGATTCTTTATACTCTGAAAATTCAATACATATATGAGAATATTGGACAATTAAATCTAATATCTTTTTATAATCTACATCAATAAAATAATCTATAATTTTTTTTGCAATCTGCTTCTTGATTAACAATTTGTTATATTCATCATTGCAATGCCAAAATTCATCATTTGAAATACTATCTATTAACTCTTCAAAAGTCGAAATGCTAATTACTTCTTGTTGGAGTATACTTTCTTTTATTAAAGGATGCATTTTATAACCATCCTCTGATTTATCAATCCAGCCTCTGTTAATGAGTGCAACCAGCTTGTCTTTTTTTATCCCAGCCCACTCTCTATATTGGAACGGAACATATAAATTCGGTGTCAACGCGAATTTTTCTAATATTTCCTGTTCTTCTGCTGTCATTTTTTGTAGTGTATATAAATGTTTTAATCGATTTATCAAACTATCTGTTTTCCGGTCATAGCTTGAATATATCTCATCCTCACTTATCGATAACCCAGTCGTCACTATTTCTTTTATATAATCATTTAATGGCATTTCTGCATAACGGGCTGTCTTTGCAACAAGTTCAATAAAAAGTATATTTTGCTCTATATATTCTATAAAATTGTTAAAAACACCCTCTTCAATATTGCAAGGTGCATGATAATACAGTTCAAAAATTCTTCTACACTCTTCTATAGATTTGCTTTCAATATGATATCCCTTAAAATTCTCTATAAATGGAAGTCTTGATGTGATAACAAATCCGACACACCCATCTAGTTCATGCATGTATTCATCATCCTGAATCTGTTCATCTACATTATCCAAAAAAATAATGGTATTCTTATCCTGTTGTCTTAAAAAGTAACAGATTAGTTCAATTCGCTCTTGTTTAATTTGCTCTTGTTTAATTCGTTCTTCTCTTTCAATATTTTCATAAATAGTCAACGAATTAAGCAAACTATCCATCAAACTATTTTCATAGTTCACCCAGGCCAAATGACAATACTCGTCTTTTACCAGTTCGAACAAGAGCATTGCAAGTGATGTCTTTCCATAACCACCTTCACCATATATTAAAATATTATTACCTGCTTCTAACTCTTCTTTTAAAAGATTTACTTCATTATCACGGAACATACAGTTTTTTACTCCATGAGGTCTGCTGGATATATATTTAGGAAAAGTACTCTGAAAATATTTATCGCAAAGCCCTTGATTACTCAATCGATCTATAATCTCATTCCCACACATCAGCCCTATCTCAAATGAATCAACTTTATGTTCCTTTTTCCATTTTTCCCATTTTATATGTTCATTTAAAGAAAGTTCTGCCGGTAAACACAATATCCATTTATTCATCTGATAATCCGGATTTTCAATTGCTCTATTGTATGAATCCGTAATTTGCTTCCATTGGCTGTTTCTTAAATCTGCATCAAAATACTTGCACTGATATACGTCTATTTTTTCCTGTCCTATATTTCCAACAAAAACATCGATTCCACCATCACCCTGGGCAAGACGTACACGTTTTACATTCCTGCTTGGATTTTCCTTTCGCAGCAACTCTTCCATCAACTTCTCAAAGCAAGCTCTCGCCCCTTCTACACCACCATGATATCTCTTAAACGTATCCCAATCATATACTGCACTCAAGCTTCATTTTCCTTTCCTATTCCATCAAGCCTATATCTATTGGTTTTGTGGATCTTGACCACTTCAGTCTATTGGACAAAAATAAAATAATAAATTACTTATCAAGCCAAAATTCATTATTTAAGGTCACTATCTTTACCTCTTCTCCTTTACACACTAATAGATTCTTTTTACTTATAACAGTTTTCTCCACACTTTTTCCGTCGCCATTTTTTAAATTACAATCATACATCTTATATCCCAATAATTCTAATACAATATTAATACTAAAACTGTTATGTCTAATACATAAGTACCCGAAAGTTAAAAAGAAAATCAAAAATTTTACAACTTCATCCCACTTTGTAAAATCAAACGCAAACAATGGAAGAATGTATGAAAGCAAATATTCTGCCGTAACCATTTTCTCTTCTGCTGCCTTTTCTATGATATATAAATATGTATGTTCTTTGTGATTTATTTTTACCAAAAGAACAATGAAACAAATAATAATATTAAGTAAAATCAATGCTATACTGATCTTTTCTGTGCAATTATTTTCATTGCCTTCAATCAAGCTTTTTCCATCAATAAAAATAACTGTAATCCACAGGGGAATAAATGACAGAAAAAACAGGCTATATGATACTGCTTTAGACATATTTTATATTCCTTTTTTATCCCATCCAACTCTTTATTCCATCAACTTCTACCGGCATCTCTTCAAGAATATCCCACATTGCTTTTCCACACAAAATTTTCACTAAACTTTCTGCATCCTTTTTTTCTCTCGTATCAAAATGTGTTTTATCACTCGTCAATGGAATTCCAAAATGTTTAGCCACCTTTTCTCTGTTTTTCTTTTTAGAAAGCAATTGCAATTTTGATTTACTAAATGCAGCAAATCTTCTTGGATTTGGTCCAGATATTGCCGTAGTTTTAAACATATCTGAATCTGTAACTATATCCATTTTCGCTATTTCTTCTACAGCGTCATGACATTTTATTTTATATGCACGTTCCATATTAAATAACGTTTCGCCTGCCATGTCTAAAAAATAGATTGTTTTATCATAAATTACCACATTCATTGTCGTTCTCAAATTTAATACTTTATCTGATATATCATGAAACTTTCCCGCATTATGGAGAAAACGATTTTTCCATGTTGAAACAGGTGTGTTCATAGAAATCAACTTAACTTGATGTACTTCATCATTTTTCTCTATTTGACCACATAAAATATAAGCCTGCGCTTTCATTTCAAGCGGATCGGATTCTGAATCAGAATCCGCAATTCCATCAAACAGTGCATCTAAATCTATAGTTATATTGGGATTATCTTCACTAATTCTGTAAACTGTAGTACCATTACATGTACCATCATATTCACGTACATCTGTGTATTTTTCTAATCTGTTTTTTCTAGCACCTGTGTATGTATCACTAATCTCCTGAACCAATGCATCTATTCTATTTAATGGTTCAAATTCAATTTCCCTACAATTATATATCGTCCCTTGTTTTTTTGAATGTTTAAATTTCAACAAATGAGCATTCCATTCTTTACAATCCGGCAAACTGCCAAATATTTCATGCACCATCGTTAACGACATAACCTTACCTTCTTCCCATCGTTTATTTCCATACAAATGCGATTGTACACTTTTTCCTGTCAGTAATATTTTATCATGAACTTATATGTTCGCTGTTCCAATATCTTCAATTAATTCTTTTTATATCCTTGGCTCTAAATTTCCACCCATACAACGTTTCTGTCTCAGCGAAATGAAAATTATCTTAATTGGGTCTGTCCCCTTCAATCTTGACACATGCCATAATTACCATGTAAATGTTAATGCTAATTCCTCTCGCCGAGCATCTACCAGCTTTGCCAACTCATTTAATGAATGGGATAATTCTAAATGCTTACCTGATTTATTCGTATATGGTATAATCTCAATATTCCTATTAGCCAATAACACTTTTTTCATATTTTCAGATATTTCTCCTTCTGCCGTAACAAAATAATGCGGTGGACATCCTTCATAAAAGAAATTAGCATTTTCTAACGTCAATTCTATGTCTGGATCTGTTATTCCACACCCTAAAAATATGAAAGTATGAGTTAAAATTAGTAAATCAAGCAACTTATAAAAAGAAGCATTTTGACATCTAGCCTGACTATATTGTTTATGTGTAAAAATCATTTTTGATGTCTCATCTACCGTTCCATGAGCCTTAATTATCAAATAATCATTCATTCTTAAATATTTTGCCAAATCTGCATCATAATACTTTTTCACAATTACCAACGAATGCGATTCAATTAATGCACATTCATCATATATTTTATCAACCCTTGCTGAATCCCTGCTAAAATGCGGGGATTTTTGCTTTCCAGCACTCATGTTTGAGGATTTACTTTTGAGTAGCAAAGGCTCTTTTTATAGAGCCTTATTAATTATGATTATAATCTACTTATACAAATAATTTCTCTTAAAAAGATACCTCTCCGTTTTCCAAAATATCTGCAATACGTTCACATGCTCTTCCATCTCCGTAAGGATTATTTGCTTGTGACATTTTTTTATAAGTTTCTTCATTCTCAAGTAATTCTTTGAAATTATTGTAAATCACTTTTTCATCTGTACCTACCAATTTCAAAGTTCCTGCCGCAATACCTTCCGGTCTTTCTGTTGTATCACGCATAACTAAAACTGGTTTTCCCAATGAAGGTGCTTCTTCTTGTATTCCACCCGAATCTGTTAAAATCAAATAACTTCTACTCAAAAAATTATGAAAATCCAAAACATCCAAAGGTTCAATAATATGAATTCTATCATCATCACCTAAATACTCATTAGCAATCTCACGTACCACCGGATTCATATGAATTGGATAAATTGCTTTAACATCTAGATGCTCATCCATAACTCGACGAATTGCTTTAAACATATGTCTCATTGGCTCCCCAAGATTTTCTCGACGATGAGCAGTAATCATAATAAGTCTACTTCCATCAACCCATTCTAATTCAGGGTGAGTGTAATTTTCTCTAACCGTAGTTTTCAAAGCATCAATAGCTGTATTACCTGTAACATAAATGCTATCAGTATTTTTCCCTTCTTTAATTAAATTTTGCTTAGAAAGCTCTGTTGGCGCAAAATTGAATTTACTAATAATAGAAACTGCCTGGCGATTAAATTCTTCTGGATACGGACTATAGATATTATATGTACGCAGTCCAGCCTCGACATGTCCAACTGGAATTTGTAAATAAAAACAGGCTAACGCTGTTACAAAAGTAGTAGATGTATCACCATGTACCAATACAACATCTGGTTCTTCTTTTTCTAAAACTTCTTTGATTCGATTTAAAATATTGGTTGTGACATCAAAAAGAGTCTGCTTTTCCTTCATGATTGATAAATCATAATCCGGTCTAACATCAAATGCTTCAAGAACCATATCTAACATCTCTCGATGCTGTCCTGTTACACAAACTATTGTGTTAATAGACTCTCTTTTCTTTAATTCATTAACCAATGGACACATTTTAATTGCTTCTGGTCTTGTACCAAAAACTAACATAACTTTTTTCATTCCACTATAACCTCTTTTCTGTTGCTTATTTTTCTACATTATTTTCCAGCTTATCTCTAGAAAGCATTCTTTTTTATAAAGCAGAATTCTATTGCAACACTAAATCTTCCTTTATCTATTAATTTATTGTTTTATTAATCAAATCTGTTATTAAATCCCTGTTACTTTTTTCTTCTAAGTATAAATGTTGACCCGGAAAGTCATGTACAGCAATAAGTTTAACAAACTTTTTCCAAGTTATCATTTTATCTATATCAACAAATGAATCCTCTTTTCCATATAAAACATATGCATCTATATCTATATAATGGTTGTCTGATACAAACTTTTTACATATTTGCAAATCTTTATCTAAAATCGGAAAAAATGTTTTTAAAAACTGTTCATTAATATCTGATGAATACTCTTCCATATCATAACCGATAAGTTTCATCTTCTCTACATTAGTATTAGCATTACGTATATTATTCTCTGGAAAGAAATCAGGACTTTGACTTGCAAAAAGAAAAATATATTTAACAATATAACCTTTTTTTTGCAGTGTCGGTATAATGTTCCATGCTAAAATTGCACCAAGGCTATGTCCAAACAAACATAATTCTGCAGGTAACTGTATTTTTTTTTGTATTGTTTCTACTATATCCTCGACCAATTCTTCAAATGTATTAGGTAATGATTCATTCATTCTTGTCCAGTGACCCGGATATTCTACATTTAGAACATTGCAATTTATTTTTTTATTCCATCCTTTAAATGTTGTTGTGCTTCCCCCTGCATGCGGAAGATTTATTAGCCAAAGATTTTTTTTCAAAAATGATCACCTCTTTTTTATTTCTTTCCTCTAAACCCCAAACTTCTTTTATAAATAAATTCGTGTAACTCTGTCACTTATATTGCAAACAATCTCATATCCTATTGTACCTATATCCTGTGCCATATCATCAGCATTATAATTATCAGTTAATAATTGTACTTCTGTCCCAAGTCCTACTCCAGGAATATCAGATACATCAACCATAAACTGATCCATACAGATTCTTCCAACTATCGATGCTTTTTTACCTTCTATTAATACATGACCTTTATTAGAAAGCATCCTATTGTATCCATCTGCGTATCCTGTTGATATAGTAGCAATTTCCATATTTTTTTCTGCTCTAAAACTACAACCATATCCAATATATTCTCCTGCTTTTACAGTTTTCACCATAGAAACAATACTTTTCCATCTCATTACTGGTTTAATTCCTATTGGAAGAATGTTCTTACTATCTGGTTTTAATCCGTATAAAATTATTCCCAATCTAACCAGTGAATCATATTCTGTTTTTTTCCATAGACCACCAGCAGAATTCAAACAATGAATATATTTCAGTTTTAAATCTTTTACCCCATTAACTACCGTTTCAAATTTGTAAATTTGTTTTTGCGTAAATTTATTAGCTATAGACTCATCACTATCTGCCACACACAAATGCGTAAATAGCCCATTTATTTTTAGTTTTTTGAAATAAAAACAGATTGTTTCAATACATTTTTGAGGTTCATCTGCATCTAAACCAATTCTATTCATTCCCGTATCTAATGCGAATTGACATTTAGCCTTACAATGATGTTTTAGAAGTTGATCGGCATATTCCTCAGATAATATAGCTTGGGTAATATCATTTTCTTCCAATAGAGATATTTCCTTCATTGAAGTATATCCCAAAATTAATATGTCTCCCTTTATTCCTGCTTGACGCAATTTACAAGCCTCTTCAATATTAGACACGGCCCACTTATTTACGCCGATACTAGTTAAAGTTCTCGCAACTTCTATATCACCATGTCCATATGCATTTGCCTTAATAACAGCCATAACAGAAGCGGCTTGTGGTATATTTTTTTTATATAGTTCATAATTTTTCTTAAGCTGCGATAAATCAATCTCTACCCAGGATCTCCGTATAAAACTGTTCATCTAGCAATACTCCTTCTTTTTAATTTCTTATTCTAACTAATATCACCCTATTAATATGTTCTGACCACCAATAACAAACAATAGTTCCAATGGATGTAATTAACACAAATATTAGTGTTTTCATGTCAGTAGTAATATCTAATAAATAAACTAAATCAACGACACCAATATGAACTAAATACATTGCTAATGATGCTTTTCCCACTACTTCGAATGCGATATTCTTTCCAATAAAGCAATCCCACATCATTACAATGCATCCTGCAATACATACATAGGAAATTAACTGTGGGATCAAAATGTAGTATGAATCTATTCTAATATAAACTACAGCCGCACAACCAGAAAAGATTAAACATAGTTTTCCCAAATTCTTTTCACTTAGTGTTATTACTTTATCTTTATACTTCGCAATTATACAGCCAGCAACAAAACAAAAAGATGTTTTCCACCAATAATCAGACAAACCACAAGAATTAGCTATAACGGCATATAAAAAAACAAATATCGACAAGAGATAAATTTGTCTTCTTTTAATTTTCTCTGAAACAGTTAATAAAATATAAAATAATAATTGAATTTTAAAATACCATAATGTTGTTCCTGGTAATTTGAGCAAAATAAAACTTAAAACCCATTCCTTTGCATCAAATACTTTTCCCAATATCAAACAATTAACTACCAAAACAAACACAAAAGAAACTACAAAATATATAAGCAGTTTTACCATATGTTTAATAAGCCATACATTTTTATTTGTAGCCTTTCCTATAGATATATAACATCCATATCCCGAAAGCAGAAAAAAGATTGCCACACCAATTCCACCACACATAAATAATAACGTATATGAATATTTCCCGCCAAATAATACTTCTTTCAATTCCGGTGCATTTTGACAAATATGAGAAAAAGCGATGGCTATTATTGTTGCACCTCTTAATGCTCCTGTTGATTCTTTATTCAGAAAACTATACTTATTGTTCTTGGTTAAAACACCATTTTTCAAAAAGCAAAATAAAATCATCAAACTAAAAATTACTAACAATAAATTTACTATCATTTTTCATATTCCTACTTTAAATTTTATCTGAAATGCAAAACATTTTTTCAATAGCTTTCCTATCCACTTTTCCATTTAAATTAAACAACATATTGTCCATTTTATGATATTCTGTAGGCACCATATATTCTTGCAATTTAGTTTCCAATTCCTTCTGCATTTCCACTTCAGAAATTTCACCTTTATATGCGAGAATCAGTTTATCCATCTTGCTTTCAAATACGCAACATGCATATTCAATTCCTTGCACCGATGTAGCTGCTGCATCTATTTCCCCAAGCTCTATTCTATATCCTCTGTGTTTAATTTGAAAATCTTTACGGCTCACATATACTAGTTCACCAAATTCATTATATCGCACTAAATCACCAGTTTTATAAACTAATTCTGGATAACTCTTGTTTAATGGATTTTGTACAAAAGCTTCTGCTGTTTTTTCCGGATTATTATAATATCCCAAGCTCAAACAGGTGCCACGCATATAAAGTTCTCCGACTTTATCCGCTTCCGTAATAAGCTGTTCGTTTTCATCAATTACCATTGCCTCAGAATTTTCACATGCAATTCCCATTGGTAAAACATCATCATCTTCAAACGATCGATCAATCGTATAATATGTACATGCTTCTGTACATTCTGTTGGACCATAAAGATTAGCAAAAACTGTTTTTGGATAATTTTTTATCCAATAGTTAAGTTGTTTCATTGGCATTACTTCACCACAAAACAATACTTTTTCTAAAGATGCTCTTTCAACATTTGCTAAAATATCTAAATTAGCAAACATACTTAACATCGACGGAATCCATACCAATGTGTTTACTTTATGCTTCAATATCATGTTCCATACTCTTAACGGTTGGATAAACATTCTGTTTGGAATAAGTACTGTAGTTGCACCAGTTTTTAATGGTGCATATACATCCTGAATAGATAAATCAAAATATAACTGTGCTTGATTACCTAATACAACATTTTCATTAAATGAATATGCATCACAAATCCAATCTGTAAAATCAACAACAGCCTTGTGATTTATTATAACCCCTTTCGGAATACCAGTAGATCCTGATGTAAATAATACATATAGTATATCTGTATCTATTATTTTTTTTGTACAAGCAAGAACATTTTTTTCATTAAAATTTTCACCGCACATTTCTATTGTCAATACTTGCACACCATTTGAAAACTGACTTGCCATTTCTTTGTGTTTTTCGTCAGTAATAATAACTGCCGGAGAAAGTGTCTTTACTATTTTCTCAATCCTTTCCAAAGGCATTTTTGTATCAATAGGAGAATAAAAATTCCCACTATATGCAACCCCCATAAAAGCCTCTATGCATGAGACGCCTTTTTCAAGAAAAATTAAAACTGGTTTTTTTAAATACCCTTTTTCAATTAAAGTATCTGCTATAATAAATGACTTTTTTCTTAATTGTCCGAAAGTTATCTGATCTTTCCGATCTATGAAAGCAACTTTATTTGGATATTTTTTTGCTGTATTCTCTAAGTAATCAATTACCAAATTAGCCATGTCTTAGTTTCCTCCAAGAACTTCTTCTACTACACTATAAAGATCTTCCACAAGAACTGCACCTGCAATTGCAAATGGTTCAAATTTAGCCCCGTATTTTTCTTCTGCCATAACTATAAAAGACATCATACTAAATGAATCCCAGTTTTCAATATCCATTAAATCTGTATCCATTTCAATTTCTTCTTCTGCTTTAAGCATATCCTTTAAATCTGTTAAAAACTGTTCTTCCTTAATCATTTCAATTCCTCCAATTAATAATTTTTAATTATTTTCACTACTTTTTGTTTACATTTTTTTAGCGGATATAAAAAATCGTCCACTTTTCGTTTGTATTTAAAACGTCTTAAATCTTTCATATAATCTTCAGATATTTTTGAAATATAATTATGTACTTTCTCTTTAATTTCTTGATTTTCAATTTTCTCAAAATACTCCATTAAAATATTATCTGTGATGTAATTATATTCTTTATCTGCAAACTTCGAGTTCTTTTCAAGAAACTTTAATGTTGTTTCCATAACATCCTCAATATTTACATGATATACGGCATTTTGTGAAACTTGCTTAATCTTACTATTATCAAGAACAAATTCTGGATTTTTATCATAAATCATTTCTTCATATACTGATCTACTATATTTCTTGATTAATTTAGTTGGAACATTTACATATACCCCTTTTTTCCCTAAAACCGTTTCAATTGCCTCAAATATTTCTCCATAGGTATATGCATAATCATCAGAAATATGATAAAACTGTCCTGCTGCTTTTTCATTTAAAAATAATCCGACAGTTGCACTTCCAAAAATCGAGGTATGACACACAGAATGTCTTGTAGTCGGATCATCAAACCGTATTATAGGTTTTCCTTCTAAAATTCTTTCTGCTAGAGTATATGTATTTCTTTTTGTAGCATACCCAATCGGTATTCTTGTATTTCCAAATGTAATGGTTGGCCTAATTCCCGTCCAAAAGAAATTATATTTATTTCCATTTTCCAATAAATATAATTCACCTTTTCTTTTATCAATACCATAATCCCAATATATCTTATTTATATCAATAGAGTCATCCTCGGATAAATTTTCTGCTGGATGCTCATATACTGAATCTGTTGAAATATAAATATACTGTTTACAATGACCATTTGCAATATTAAGGGATCTCTTTAGTTGATTAACATTAAATACCTGTGTATCTACTATAACATCATACTCTTTTTTAACCACTTTCTCTGCAAAATCATCTTCTTTCCAATCGCCCTGAATTCCATTTATACCTAATTCTAACCATTCACCAAAAAGCGCCCTTCTACTTACAACAGATACATCTATTCCATTTTGGATTGCTGCCTTTGTTATTGCACCTCCAATAACTCCCATCCCACCAATAATAAGAACATTCATATTTTCACCACCTTTAACAAGACTTCTTATAATTTCCAAAGAACATCTTTTTGTACTACTGTTGCTGGTATTCCTGACACCAAGGCATGCGCTGGTACTGATCTAGTCACCATTGAGTGAGCTCCAACAATTCCACCTCTTCCTATCTTTACTCCAGGCATTATTGTACAAGCCTCACATAACCACGCTTTTTCACCAACTATAATAGGTCTTGTTGTCCTATATCCAGCAGTATTCATATAATGCTCACCGTTAGTATCTCGAATAACAACATTTCTGCCAATACCTACATCTGATTGTATTTCAATCTTTTCTCCACAAATTATTCTAAGTCCTGCATTTGCATCACTAATTGATAATTTACTTCCATGTATAGTTAGTTCTGCACCATTAAATACAACAAATTCACAATCAGCATCTACTTTAAAATCACCCAGAATGTTAAATTTAGCATTCTCACCAATAAAGATTCTAGTTTCAAGTTTACTCCTTCTAAACTTATCTTTTCGACCAATAGTAAGAACCCCATCCACATTTATTTCAGCAGATTTTGCAATACTAATATGACAATTAGTTCCACAAATAATTCCTTTATGATGTAATAGATTCTTCACCCCACTATATTTTATTGTTTGATAAATAGCCACTGGATCTAATCTAGTTACTTTCATAACGTACTTACAGAACTTTAATCTAGCTTTTATCTGTTTAAGACTCTTCTTAAATCTAGATTTGTAAAATGGTTCATATTTTTTTACCAATTCATCAAATGGCATTTTCTCCATATCTTCAAAAAAATTTTTTCTCTTATCAGAGAGTCTTGAAATTGAAGTAGTCAGTGCTGGATTTCCTGACAATGCCCACTCAATTGGTGTTTCTTCTAAGTTAACTCGTTTTTTTATTTTATCAAAATATTTCTGTCCTTTTTCAGAATTAATCATAACAAGATTAGTTCCCATATTTGAATTATGCTTAATACTATGCTTAGTAATTCCCCAAAAATCCCCGATTGTAATATCTGCCATTCTTGGAAAACCCTTGAAATTACACTCATAGCATGAAGGACGACAATATAAGTGAGATACTATATAACCATGTGTAAATAAACTAGTTTTATCTGTATCAAAATATTCTTGTCCATTTTCAAAAACAAATTTTTGAGTTAATTTATCCCATCCATATTCTTTCGACTTGTTTTCTGTCTCAACAATTTTTGAACCATTTTTTTCTTCAATATAATCAAGATATTTTCTCCAAACTTTTGGTGAGTTAACACCAGCACAAATAAGATCTACAGTGATTAAATTCTCATAATCTTTTCCTACATAATTCAGCAAGGCTGCAATTTGACAAGGTACACCACATACTAAAACTTTCTCATTATCTTCCAAAAGTTTTTTTACTTTCTTATAAAATCCTTCCGCATTGCTTTGCAAATCCTTAGATCTTCTTAATCGTTGTAAATCATTCCTATCATTTGAAATTAAATGAGATACTGAAAAGTCTTTATTATGAATAGCCCCCCCTACATACCCTTTTTGGCTATACATTCCTTCAGCTAAAGCTGAAAACATACCAGCAGTTGTACTACTAAAAATTACTTCAATACTTTTATGCTCTGCAGCGTAACACTTTGGTTCAGGGTTATTGACATTTCGAGATTTGCATTCTGTTTCAACCGGACAAATCTTATCACACAATCCACAATCTATACATTTCTCTTTATCAACTTTTGGATACCAAAAACCTTCTTCATCGACTAAAAATGTAATAGCCGTTTTAGGACAAATATCACCGCAAGCATTACATCCACAACATTCTTCTTTTCGTTTTATATCTATCATATAATCACTCTTTTCTGTGTTTTTTCAACAATTTGTTATCCACCCATTCTATGAGCATATTTCTCACTGATTTATCTAATCCAATAAACCAAATAACTCCCCCTAATGAACCCATACATGTTATACCAATTCCTAAAAATCCTTTTACTGTATTAGGATCTAATACAGTGGAAACAATAACTGGAATTATACAAGCAATAATAGTAACTATACCACAGTTACCTATCATTAACATAATTTCTTTATAATCATACTTCACTATTATATGTACCAAAATAGGTTTTATGATGACGCCTAAGGCAACACAGGCAAATAATTCAACCCAAGCAAGGGCAACAGCTGGAGCTCCCAGTTTAAAAAGAATATATACTGCTGGCAATTGTAAAGCATCAAACAGTGGGCTTATTATTGCATTCTCTTTAATTCTTCCATTAGCATAAATTGGAGTGTAGAGGGAAGTGTCAAAAGCTTGAAATAACCCTTGTATTAAAGCTATACGCGTAAACAATACTAAACCATTTGGAACTTCTTCTAACCATAACTTTAATGCAGGTTCACACAGTAGAAATAATGGCAAAACAATGATCAGCATTAAATAATATGTATATTTTGTAGATACTAATGATAGCTTTTTTGCACCTTCATAATCCTCTGCAGCATATTTTTTTACTATTTGAGGATTTACCGCAGTTCTAAAACTTCCCACAAATTGGTTTAAAATGCCATTTAATTTCAAAGCCAACGATCTAATAGTCACAACTGCCGGACTAAAAAACATGTTTGTTACAATTGTCACACCTTGATTCGCTAAAGAAGCGGCTGAACTTGTTATTAAATTCCATCCCGAAAAAGACGCAACACCTTTAAATAATTCTTTATCAAAAATTAATTTACCTTTTGTTTCTTCAAAATTCAAGCTACAATAGATTCTATAAATCAACATTACTCCCACAGTAACCATACACATTAATACAGCATAAATTTCTAGCTTATCAAAAGTAAGTATATTTAATAAATACACAATAAGTAATTTACCAACAGCCTCAATGATACTAACATATGCGTACACATTCATTTTTTCATAAGCAATAATAGTGGCATTATAGGGTACCTGTGTAATCTGAAAAAAAGTGGCTATCATAGAAAAGTGAAAAGCAAAAACCGCTGCATTCATTCGATCTGAAGGGATCACTAATTTATTATATATAGCCCACATACCAATCGCTTCACCCACAATAACTATAAAAATAGCCAATATAATATGTGCTATTCTAACTGTAGAAAACAATTCTTTAAGACGTGAATTTTCTTTCCCCATCTCAAATGTAATAAATCTAGATGTTCCACTTCCCAAAGCATTACTCAAAAAAGCTAAGAAAGTAACTACGCCTCCAACCGTTTGATAGATTCCGAAATCATCAACACCTAAAACCTTTAATGTTATCCTAGAAGCATATAGATTCACTACCATTATTAGCAACATTCGAAAATACAAAAAAATGGTATTTTTTGCTATTCGTTGGTTATTAGCATTCGCCATTTTTATTCACCGCCTAATTCTTTATCTAAAAATATTTTTATTGCGTTAAGATTGCTTTCATAGTACTCTCTAATTTCCTCATTTCTAGATTTAAGTCTATTAGAAACCATTTCTGATTCTTGAATTACCTTAACCACCTTATTAATCAATTCTTTTTCAATATCTTTTAAAGGAATTAAATACTCGTCATTACCATAAATATATTTACACATTCCTATACTTTTCTGGCTATAAGACAAAAAAATGGCCGGTATATTCTCATCTATTGCATTTATTGCACAGTGCATTCTTGCCGCTATAACTACATAGCATTGTGAAATATACTTTTTAACACCTATAAATCCCTCACTCGTATCTGCAAAAATCACCTTATCATAATGTTTCATATACTCAACTATTTTTTTCATAAAAAGTAAATCATTATCTGATTCACTTTTTGACAACACATGTGGAATAAACATTAAATTAATAGACGTTGTCTCATATAATCTATCCATCAATGTAGAAATCTTTTTAACATAAGCATCATCATAACTTCCGTAAAGCTCTTTTAATGATAAGGGTGAAAAATTTATACCTATATAATTTTTTTTGTTTGTTTCCTGAACCCTTATCTGAAAAGCTGGATCTGGAAAGAACATAACATTAATCAACCCTTTGCTTTTCAGATATTCTATAGTCTCTTCTTCTCTGCATAATATTAATTTATATTTACTAAGTGCATTAATATTATAATCTACAGCCTTCTGATACTCTCCCCAAGGTCCTACCGAAGCTCCATAAACAATCACTTCTTTTCCTTTTTTTATAGCTTTGTCGCAAAAATCAACTAATGGATTATAATATGGATACCGTTTTCTTTCTCTTAAAATCTGCGGAATCGTATATATATCTCCACCTACAGATACTATAACATCTACAGAATCAATAATTTTATTTGCATTAAACAATAAAATTCTTTTATTGTATCCTATAGTTTTTGCAATTTTATTAAATAATCTTTTTTGAATAGTTTTGTTCATCTCGACTGATATAATTTCTATTTGTAAATCTTCTAAAACCTTTTTGTCATTTTGACTATCATACGAATAATAATACACTTCACAATTAGGATATATTGATTTAATAAAATTATATGCACCTCTTATAATAGCTTCACAGCCAAAATTATATACACCTTGTATTCCATACAAACCAACTTTCATTAAAATATCCTTCCTATATTCAAACATTAACTTCTATTTTATTATCGAGCAGATATGTTTAATAGCATCTTTCGAATCAACTTCGTATGCATACTTTTCTTGATAAATTTTTTTCACATAATTTCTGTCCGATAATCCTATACTAAGTAATTTGTTTAGCCCATCACAAACATTTTCATTAGTTTCAAAGCAAACTCCACATTTATTACCTTCAATTATTTTATCAACTCCGTGATTCTTGGAGCTTACTACATTTAGCCCCAGCCCCAAATATTCAAACAATTTTGATGGCGATGCATAAAGATGATTTACACTTACTCTAGGATCATAATATTGTATCCCTACACTACACTTATCCATTATATTAAACAGAACATCCTTTTCAACTGCTTTAAAAATCTTACAGTTAGTATGTTTCTGACATTCCACTTTTACCTTATTAAAATCCATTTGACTTCCATGACATAAGAATAAAAAGTTGAACTTTCCTTCAAAATATGAAGAATACTTAATAATATCCCCTAAACACCTTGACATATTACATCCACCAGCATATATTACAATCGGAAGTTTTTCTGAAAAATTCAAATATTCACTAACATCAATATTTCTAGAAAGATATTGTTTAATATCAATATCTGGTAATGTATTGTTTATTGTGTAAATTTCCTGATTTATTTGATATTTTTCTTTTCTATACACAGCACGCTCCTTTAAACATTCGATTATCATATCGGGATAATCAGCATGTTTTTTGTAAAACAATGATGTATGCCAAGGATATTTGATATCAACATCATGTATCTCTGTATTATAATGAATAATAATCTTGTCTGGATATCTTTTTTTTATCAAATATCCCATTCGAAAATAATCTAAATCGTTAATAATAAAAGCATCATATTCTTTTGCATGAGCTAACATTGTTAATTTAGCTGCATACAGTCTCACTCTTCGAATTCTCCCATACCATTTTTCAATTAATGAATAACAATTCTTTCTGTATTTTATAGGTATATCCTCGATATTTGAGAAAGCCCATAAATCGACATTGTAATCTTGTTCTAAAGTTTCTTTTAAATAAAGCAAACATGAATATGCTGATTTAACGTTCCTCGTAGTAAAAATTGCAATTCTTTTCATTGGTTTTCCTCCCACTTTTCATTCATAAAATAAACAAGTACTAATGCCAAATATATACCACTTATTCCTCCTGTCCAAATATGACCGGCCATAAATGAATACAAATAAATTAATAATGTTAATATCAAAATCAATTTTGATGACTTATTAATTTTATTTAAAATTGCAATCATATACATCATTATAATACTTGCTCCTAATAAACCGCCGTACAGAAATGCATCTAAAACATCTATTTCTATGATTTCAATATATTCAAAATTCAATCCTTGTCCAAAAAGGACCTGAAAACACATTATAAAAAAATTTCTATCAAAAATACTTCCAACCAAATTTTCAATTCTAGCAATTCTTCCTGAAGAAATATAATTTAAAAATCCTGTATTACCATAAGCTGTTTTTATAAACGATTGTCTATTAATAAAATTAGATATAGTGTTTAAAAAAAGGTTTTTCCCAGCAAAAGCGACTAAAAATATCCCTGGAATTCCGAGTAATAAAACATATTTATTCACTCGACCTCTTTTTAAAATCTTTTGACATTGAATACAAATCAAGATCACCACAAATAACAAAGCATACATATATGATGATTTAGATTGCACATATATTAAATCAATTTCCAAACATGAAAATGGTATTAAATACCATAACTTTTGTTTTTCATAAAAATTAAAAACTAAAAATGCATTCAATATAACAAATACTGCAACTGGTTCATTAGAACCCGTAAAAAAACCTGTCATTCCTAATTTCGAAATTTCGTATGTATAATTTCCCAAGTGCAAAAAATTGGCAATCAACGTAACGACTGAAACCACAAAACAAATATAAATTAATAATTTATTTAACTCTCCTTGTGTGATTCGTTTTCCATTTACCAAACGATACATTGCTGTTATTATGATTGTATTCGTTATTATCTTTTCTACTCTTTCCAAAGAAATTGGTTGAAAATCATTTATAATAATTGAATTAATCAATCCAGAAATCAAAAAAACTGTTAATAATAGAAGTGCATATTTTTCAAATTGACCAAATGTTACTTTGCTTTTAAAATAAGTTATTAACAAAAAGGTAACGAGTAGTAATAAATGAAATGCAGAACCAATACCCGATATTCCTTTTTTTCTAATCAAAAAACCATTAATCATATCTATAAAAGGTAATAAATATAACAATATAAATAAAATTCTTTCACGTTTAGTTAGCATGACCTTTTTCCTTTTCAGCATACAATAATTTTTTGAGCATTTTTTTATAAATAATCATAGACGCAATTTCTCTATCTAGTCTGTTAATTTTTTTGTTCTCAACACTACTCATACTTGTATCAGTAGATTTTCCCTGTAAATGCGTAACTTGACCATCTAACGAAACTAATGTTCTAATTCCATATTTTTTGCATCGTAAATATAATAAATATTCTTCCATATATAAGAAAGTGTGATTATCAAAAAAATCCTCATAATATTCAAAAATTTTATTATTAGTAATGATAAAACTTCCATGAACTGGACACCCATAAACTTGTTCTTTATTTTCTTGTACTACATTTCTGTTTTTTTTCGTTTTTATAATCACATGAAACTTTCTTATTAAAAATCGTTCTATACATTTCTTTGCAATTTTTATATCAACAACCAACGGTATTTGAGTATATTTTTTAATTGGATTTTGATGAATTCCCAATTTAGGTGCATATATGTCAGGACCAAGAATATCACAATTATTTTTTTCATAAGTAGTACTTATCCATGAAAATATATTATTAGGAACTAATATATCACTGTTAGAAAAAATATAATAATCACAATTATATTTTTCGTTCAAATATTTATATCCTTCATTATTTCCTTTTGCGAATCCAATATTTTGGTCTAGCTTAATCACGCTTACATCATCTCTTGTTTTGTAACATTCGTTCAATATTTTATAAGATTCGTTCGAGGAACCATTATCTACAATAACATAAAATGTCTTAAAATCATTCCTATCAGCTTTTGAAAAAGACTCAATACAATTAATTGTTTCTTGATAGGAAAAATAATTAAGAATAATTATTCCAAATTTGATTTTGTTTCTTACCATATTATTCCTCTATATATTTTTCTATGCTTTTAATAATTTCATTTGTATTACTCATATATTTTTCATATTTTGTATTCTTTACTATTTTTAAAGCTTTCTGCAAATCCATATCCAGACATGAATAAATCAAATTTAATTCCTTAAATTGTTTAATCAACTGAAGTTGATGATCATCTACATGTTCTCCATATTTTGCAAGTCGTGGAATAGCAATTACTTTTTTCCCTTTTTTAACTGCCCCTATAATAGCTCCTGTGCCTCCATGAGTTATAACTATATTCGCTTTTTCCATTTCAAAGCCAAATTCATTCCTATCCAAAAAAAACTTATAATTATAACTATGTGGACGATAATCACTGTACCCAATTTGTGCGAACACATTATCTCCATCTACTATCTTATTTTCACATAATATATCAACAGCTTCTAATAATCTATTGAATTGGAACTTTTGTGATCCTAATGTAATAAAAATTTTATCATTCATCTAATAAATTCCTCCTAAATATATTGCTTTAGGATAGTATTTTAACATTGGCTTCCACTGCACATAAAATTGATCTGCAAATTTATAAAGTAGTTTTCCTGTTTCTGTAGGAGATGTAACCTTTGCAAAAGATTCTATATATATTAACTTTTTTTTCATTAATTTAGCGATTAAACATATTGGTATCATTGCTAAAACCCCTGTGGTAATCACAATATCCGGTTTTTCTTTTCTATAAATCTTAATAGATTTCCAAATATTTTGAATCATCTTCCAAATACAATCTTTTTCTCTTCTATTCACTTGCTTCATATAATATGTTTTTTCATTCTTAATCTCCACATTATAATCAGTCTTCTCAGTAATCACAAAACTATCATGTTTTTCCATCAATGGCTTTAGCATCATAAGCTGCTCGTAATGTCCGCCTGATGAAGCCGCAAAACAAATTTTAATCTTTTTTTCATTTCCCATTATTAAATCACTCATGTAACTAATCACGTTGAAAAATATCTCTCGTGTACACTTTTCCTTTCATATCATCCAAGCATTTATCATAACAATTTGCAATAATTGCTTGACTTGTTCTCTTAAATTTATCCAAATCATTAATTACAGTACTTCCCAAAAAGTATCATCTTCTTTAAGTGTTGGTTCATAGATAATAATTTTAGCATCTTTAGCCTTAATACGTTTCATAACTTCTTGGATTGAACTCTGACAAAAGTTATCTGAATTTAATTTCATTGTCAATCGATATTCACCAATTATATCATCTTTCTCTTTTCTGCATCATATTCATTTTTCCGAATCATAGCAATAATATCCTGCCAATTTCAATACACAATTTGTCATAAAATCTTTGCAAGTTCTATTACTTTCTATGATAGTCTCTATCCATTTTTCGGTACATCAACATAATTAATAAGTAATTATTTAGGTAGGCAATATTCCCTTATAACTAAATGACGAATTATTTCAATGTTCTCCTATGCGAGAATCCCGACAAACTCCTTTAATTATCTCTTCTGTATTCAAATCTTTGCTCTCTGCATAAGTATCCAACTCATATTCTATTTCTTGTCATATCCAGCAACGTTATCTCCGACACGACCATTATGGATGCTCAGATCAATTGCCTTATAGCGTTCTTCTACATATAGCCAGTCATGAATATTCAGATATTTTCCGTATACCGGAAGTATTTTGTCTACTATTGGCTTTACAGTCATAAAAGGGATCAGCTTCTTTGGGGAATAATATGGTCTATAGTTATGAGAGCAATGGCTAATTATTGCAGGCATTCCATATGTACGGTGATATGTCCGCACAAGAAGGTCTGCTCCTGTTTTAGAGTTGCTGTATGGTGCACTTATATGGATTGATGTCTCTTCTGTAAAGAAGAAATCTAGGCAATTCAGCGGAATATCTCCGTATACATATCGGTAGACATCTGATGATATCTCTTGATTCCGCATTTACAGCATGCGTCCATCTGTGTCTGTCTCCCCATGATATGATATTGGTTTCAAGAAAGATGTTCACTATTTTAGAGCATGCATAAAATGTTATATCACACTGCTCCGCTACCCTTCAACACCACCAACACCGTCTTCCACAATATCTTAATGTCCATCGTAATATTCCACTGCTCAATATACTTTGCATCCAACGCTACCACTTCATCAAAGTCCGTAATATCACTCCGGCCGCTCACCTGCCACATTCCGGTAAGTCCCGGCTTCATTGCAAGTCTCTTCCTGTGTCCAAGCTCATACTGTTCATATTCATCCACTGTCGGTGGTCTGGTACCAACCAGGCTCATATCTCCAATCAGTACATTCCAGAACTGTGGCAGTTCATCAATGCTCGTCTTACGAAGGAAATGCCCGATTGGGAAGATTCTCGGATCATTGTCCATCTTGAACATCAATCCGCTCATCTTATTCTTCTCCATCAGCTCCTTCTTACGTTCTTCCGCATCCGGATACATCGTACGAATCTTATAGATATTGAAGATACGTCCGTTTCTTCCAACTCTCTTCTGTGAGAACAGGATCGGTCCCGGAGACTGTTTCTTAATAATCGGTCCAAAGATAACAATTGCTATTCCCGTAAGTACCAGTCCCACAAGTGCCCCACATATATCCAGCATTCTCTTTGCCAGTACCTGCCACGGGGAAGCGAATTTCATACTGGTTGTCATAACCATATAGTTTCCAAAGGAATGTACTCTTCTTTCTTCCATAGTGGAATCATACGGCATCAGATTCATATGTACCGTCAGTCCCATATTAATGAAGATATCCACCAGTCTCTCCGTCAGTTTTCCTTTCTCTTTCAAATCAAGGAATATCTCATCCACGATATGATTTTGAATATAATCCAACATCGTCTTTTTATTCGCAACAACGGGAACATTGCAGATTGTTTTTTCCGGATAAGTACTGTCATCATAGATTACCACTCCGGCGAACATATAATCCCGGTATGGCTGCATCAGACTGTTCAACGTCTCTTCTGCTTTTTCTCTGGTTGTGACCACCAGAAGTTTACGCCATTCTTTGCGGTCATTGATCCATTTTCGGATCACACGTTTCCATCCGAGTCTTCCGAACCACATCACGCCCGCACTGACCGGATATAATCCGAAGATAACCAGTCTTGAATACGTATCTGAACCCTGTATTGCGAACATCCACACGATCAGACCGATCGTCACAAAGGCACAATGTACCAGAGATTTCTTCAATTCCACCAGATAGCCTCTTCGGATCACATCCTCATAACTGTTCATGAAGAATGTTGCAACAATATGAAGCAGGATTACCATAAGCATGACATTCTTATATTCTCTTGTAATGCTGGCGCCAAATCCGTGTCTTGAAAAATATGTAATTAATAAACTGAATTCCAACATTACCGCATCCAGTAACATGAAATCCAGATGCTTGAACCATCCCTTAATAACTTCTCTGTACATTGCTCTTTCCCTTTATTTTTCCTCTTGTAACTTTTTGATCTGATCTGCTGCGTTCTGCACAGCTGTTTCGTCCGGCCACATCACATACAGTAGCTGGCTTCCGGAAGAATAACAGCTCTGGCTGTCTCCTTTACCGCTTACCGCCTGGGATTCCACATTCCAGCTGCTCGGATCATCGAGCTGCAACTGAATGAACTTCGACATCTCTTCACTCGTCATGTTCGTCTGTACCGAATCGCTGACTCCGGCTATCAATTCATTCGCATTTTTCAGGATCGCCGGTGTCGTTGCTTTATGAATGATCGCTGTCAGAACCTTCTCCTGATCCCGGCCTCTCTGGTTATCGCCGTCTTCAAAGCTGTAACGCTCTCTGGCAAATCCAAGTGCCTGTTCTCCGTTCAGATGATTCATTCCTTTGTTAATCTTGTAGTTACCGTGCAGTGTGGTGAATTCATAATCCGAATCTACATCCACTCCGCCAAGTGCATCTACAATCTTCACAAGTGATGTGAAGTTAATTCTTGCATAGTAACTGATTTCTATGCCATACAGATTTTCTAATGTTGCCATTGAACGGTCTACTCCGTAGATACCTGCATGTGTAAGTTTATCTCTCTTCTCTCCGGATACCTCCGGTATTGTTACATAGTAATCTCTCGGTGTTGTCGTCAGTAATATTTTTTTCGTCTGTGGATTAACCGTCATAATCAGGTTCACATCACTACGACTGTTCGTTGTAATCGGTCCGTCCACGTCAATACCACTGATATAGATATTGAACGGTTCTGTTACATCCGCTTTGTTTTCTTTTTTCACCTGTGTTTTAACACCATACTGATACAGGATTTTCACTTTTTCCGAGAATCCATCAATCGACTCATCGATCATACTCATATAGCCTTCATTGAACACTGCCGCATCTACTTTACCATCCAGCAATGCTTGCGCCTCATCCGTCAACGAACTATATTCCTCGGACTTTACATTCTTTCCGACTTCGGATTCAATTTTTTCAAGCATCTTATCCGTATTCTTTTTATCTACTGCCGTCTGATAACCGAACCGGTAATCCTCGGCATCTTCGATGTTCTTCGCAGAATCACCTTTCTTCACGACCACGACCATGTTATCCGTCTTGTAGGTAGCTCCGCCGACTTTCTTAAGTACATCATCCGTCTTCATCATTCCCATGCTGATCGCTGCCAGTATGATCGTCATCAGGAGACTGATGATCATACCCGTATAGCGCAGCACCTTATTCTTCGGATACTGCAGGATATGTGTCGCACCAAAGAGTACTGCCAGTGCCCCGATCAGGAAGATCAGGTACTTCTTCGGCAGCATCCCGCTGCCTGCCACAGTCACGATGCAGATCACCGATACCAGAAGCTGGATCAGTGTGATCAGTTTTCCTATCATGTTCTTTCTTTCCATTTCCAGAAGTCTCTGTTTCATATCATTCATCCTTCGTCTGTTACTGTACAGTCAGTGTAAATGTAATCGGATCTGAGGTATTACCGTCACTGTCCTGTACATAATACTGTAATGTATAGGTTCCTGCCTGGTTCACATTGTAATTACCGTCGATGTGAAGTCCGCGGAACAAGGTGTCTCTGTCGTCTTTGTCATCCACTGCGTCTGTTACTTCATTCAGCGCATTGAATGATGTCCCTCTGGCTATCGTCTTCGCTTCTCCGGCAAGCTTCATTGCCGGACGCGTGCCATTCGGCTGCAGGGTTCCACTCTGCTGGTCTGCTGCCGCTGCATCCTGTGCGGTATCTTCTGCCTTCTTTTCTTCAGCGGTCTTCTTTGCCTTTGCTTTTTTGGATTTCTTCTTCGTCTTCTTTTCCGACTTTTCATCCGTCTTCTGCGTTGTATCTTCCGAAGCCGTATCCTGTACGGTCTCTTCTGCCGCATCACTGTCTTCTGCTGTCTGATAGGTCACTTCCCGGCTTGCTGTTCCTACATTTTTCGCCTTGTCTGTGACACCGTAATAGACAACAGCCTTCTTCTTACTGACCGGCACAACTTTTTCTACGAACACCTCACTGGTCAGGTCTCCGTCTTTATCGTCCTGTGCCGTCACGCCTTCCAGAAGCTTTCCGTAGTCTTCACCTTCTGTATAGGCAATCTTTTTACTCTGGTCTACTTTTATCTCCGGTGCAGTGCGGTCCTGATTCTTATAGGTCATATATCCTGCACCTGCCAGTGCTATACATCCGGCCGTCAACAGGCCGGTAACCACGCGCTGGTTCATACGCTCACCCTCTATTTCTTTCCGTTTTCTCCGTAATTGCCATAGTAATTACCGTAGTATTTACCATAATACTTGTTCTGTTTCATATCTACTTTATTCAATACCACGCCGAGGATCGGGCAGTCTGCCTTCTCCAGCTGTTCTTTTACCACTCTGGCGAACTTGTAGCTGATCGTCTTCGCTGAGATGACCATCACGGATGCATCTGAGAATTTTGCTATAATTGCTGCATCAATGACGCTTCCGAGCGGCGGCGCATCGATAATCACATAATCATACGCCTGTCTTGCACCGTCGAGGAAGGCTTCGAACCTTCTGCCGCCGAGCAGTTCTGCCGGGTTCGGCGGAACCGGTCCTGCGAATGTCACAAAGAGATTCGGTTCCTGTGTTCTTAAGATCACTTCTTTTACATCAGCCTGTCCGGAGAGGAAGTGTGTCAGTCCTTTCACTTCTCCTGTGACTCTGTGCCGTCCCAGCAGGACGGATTTCCGAAGGTCTGCATCCACGAACAGGACTCTCTTGCCGCCTTCTGCGAGGGACGCTGCAAGTCCCATCGTCACGGTACTCTTTCCTTCGTTCGGTGTACAGCTTGTGAATACGATTACTTTCTTATCTGATCCGGAGAATTCGATGTTGGTACGAAGCGTCTTGTATGCTTCGTTGCTCCGGTAATCTTTCGTTAGATTCTTTAATACTATCTCTGCCATGTCCTTCTCCTATCTTCTGCTTTTTACAGCATTTCTTGATTCTCTCTGCTGCTTTGCCCTCTTCGGCGCATTGCTTCCTTCCTGGATCGGGATGGAAGTCAGTACATTCAGTCCGAGGTATTTTTCTACGTCATCCGGAGTCTTGACCGTATCATCTAAGATAGAGATCAGTACAATTAATCCCATAGAGATGACAAGTCCGAGCAGTGCACCGAGCATCATGTTCTTCTTGACATTCGGGGAAGACGGGCTGGTCGGAAGGTTCCCTTCTTCTACGGTGTTGACAGAATCCGCACTCATGATCTCTGTGATCTGTACGCTGACTGCTTTTCTGAGTGTGTCTGCGATCTGTTTTGCTTCTTTCGGATCATCGTCCGTCACACTGATGCTCATGATACGAGTGTCGGTCGGTGTCTCTGTGGTGATCATCTCTGCCAGTTCTTCCGGTGTCACATCAAGCTTCAGCTTGGAGATGGTCTTCTCCAGTACCGGACGGCTCTTTACCAGTTCCATGTAGTCCTTTGTCAGCATGCTTCCTGTCTGTAAGTCCGTGTAGGTTGCGCTTGCTGAGGTGTCGTCATTCTTCGTCATAACGAAGAGCTTCGTTACTGACGTGTACTTCGGTGTCACGAACATCTTCGTTCCGACGAACGCTACCAGTGCCATGAATACTGCAGACAGAATTATTATCGTCTTCTTTGCCCATAAGGTACTGAATAATTCCATCAGATCAATGGTAACTTCGTCATCCTGAATCTCCTGATTCATCATTCCATAATTTTCTCGGCTCATCTTAATCTCTCTTCTTCAGCATGCTCTTGGCGTTGCTGTAGAATATCCTCCTTGTATAATCTTCTCCGTATCGTTTCTCTACGTGAGCGGCCGCCTTCTTCATCTTCGGCGGTCTGTGCTTTGTATCGTGTGCATCGGTTCCGACGCAGAATACCAGGTCGCGGTTCATCAGCTCTTCGATGAACTTTCGAATCTTACGGCCGGATCCCCCGGTGATGCTGTCTGCATTTACCTGCAGGTTCACACCCATATCGTACAGTTCTTCCGCAAGTTCTACATCTTCGGCGATGCAGTGATAGCGCTCGACGTGCGCCAGTATGACTTCGTATCCTGCAAACTGCAGCTGTTGAATCCCCTGTCTGATGTAGCTGTATGTCTGTGAGGGCGGGAATTCTACCAGTACATACTCTCTGCGGTTCATCGAAAGGATCTTTCCTTCTTTTAATTTGTCTGCAACATCCTGCCCGAAATAGACTTCCGTTCCAAGGTATACCCGGAAGCGTTCATCGATCTCGTGTGCTGCTTCGCGCACAAGCTTTGCCTTTTCACGGAGCTTCTCTGCCGGCGCCTTTCCGCGGTGCGGATGGTGGTGAGGGGTTGCTATGATACACCGGATTCCTTCTGCGTATGCGATCTCAAGCATCTTCTTCGTCTCGGCAAGGTCTTTTGCCCCGTCATCGACTCCCGGCAGAATGTGGCAATGCATATCTATGTAACATTCTTTCATCTGGTGGTTACTCCTTTATTCTCTGCTTTTTTATTGGTTTCTTATAAGTTGGAATAAATTCATTATATCCTTTTCTTCTCTGCGCAATTTTTTGCGCACCAAAATACCCCCCCCGGTATTCTTATCATTTCATACCAATGGAAGGAAGGGTATCTCTCAAGCTCTTCGTATATTTATACATTTTATAAGTGTTATGTAATATCTCTATATTTGGCTTTCTGTCTTTAAAGCACAAATAACTGGGATTATTATATATCATTTTTTGCCCACATCCCTCATCCATTCATAAACATGTATGATTTTATCATATCTTTAAGCAGGCTTCAACTATGTATCAACAATTTATACACTTTTCCCTGTTTTTTGTCTTTTTTTCGACATGTTTTATACGTCCATCTCTTCTTCGTAGTACTTGATCAGTGCCTGAGTGCCGAGATCTCCGCAGCCTTCTGCCTGAAGGAGTTCGTAGTTGGCAAGCACCTGGCTTAATACGTCCAGATTGAGATTGCTCATATTTGCTTCGGTAAGGGCAAGCTTCATGTCTTTGACGAAGTGCTTCAGGAAGAATCCCGGTGCGTAGTCTCCTGCCAGGATCTTCGGTCCGAAGGTGTCTAACTGCTTGCTTCCTGCCGCTCCGGTCGATACGGAATCGAGTACCGTCTGAAGATCCAGGCCTTTTGCCTTCGCATAGGTGAGTGCCTCGCAGACTCCGGATAAGGTGCCGGCGATCATGATCTGGTTCGCAAGCTTGGCGTGCTGGCCGCAGCCGGATCCTCCCTGATAGTTGATGTTGGTTCCCATCGCCTCGAATAACGGCATGCAGGCTTCGTAGTCTTCTCTGGAACCGCCGACCAGGATGGAGAGTGTACCGTTCTTTGCTCCGGTGTCACCGCCGGTGACCGGTGCGTCCAGTACGTGGAAGCCTCTTTTGCTTCCTTCTTCTGCGATCTTCTGGTCCAGCATCGGGCTTGTGGTCGTCATGTCGATCAGGTATGCGCCTTCTTTTGCGCTGTCTAAGATGTTGCCTGCATCGAAGTAGACTTCTTCTACGTCGGTCGGGAAGCCTACGATGGTGATGACTGCTTCTGCGTCTTTTACGCAGTCTGCGATGGTGTCGTGGAAGGTGACTCCTTCGCTGATCACGTCTTCGACTTTGGATCTGGTTCTGGCGTAGATGTGTAATTCGAATCCTGCTTTCATGAGATTGCGGACCATGGATCTGCCCATGATGCCTACGCCGATGAATGCTATTTTGTTCATTGATTTTTCCTCCGCGGTCTAATTACTCTTCTACTTTCTCCACTACTTCGCCCTGTCTCTTGTAGATGCTGTGTGCCGGTACGAATCCTCTGACGCTTGACAGTGGGTAGATGTTGCTGTGGCTTCCGATCACGGTTCCCGGATTCAGTACGCTGCCGCAGCCGACTTCTACTTCGTCTCCGAGCATGGCTCCGAATTTCTTAAGACCTGTCTCGATCCTTTCGTCTCCGGCTTTTACTACGACGAGTTTTTTGTCGGATTTGACATTGGATGTGATGGATCCGGCTCCCATATGGGATTTGTAGCCGAGGATGGAATCGCCCACGTAATTATAGTGCGGCACCTGTACTTTGTTGAACAGGATGACGTTCTTAAGTTCTGTCGAGTTACCTACGACTGCGCCTTCGCCGACGATCGCATTTCCGCGGATGAATGCGCACTGGCGGACTTCTGCGTTCTTTCCGATGATCGCCGGTCCGTGGATGTAGGCTGTCTGGAATACGGTTGCGGATTTGGCGATCCATACGTCTTCGCCGACCTGATCGTATTCATCTGCCGGAAGGGTCTTTCCGAGTTCTTTGATGAAGCCGCTGATCTTTGGAAGGATTTCCCATGGGTAGGTAGCTCCTTCGAAGATGTCTTTTGCAATGGTTTCATCCATGTGGTTGTAAAGGTTTTTGATGGTTAATTGTTCTGACATGTTGGTTCTCCTTTTTTATTTTTTAGTTTTTCCGGTCTTTCTCACCGGCTTCTTATAAAACTGCGCTGCCTTATCATAGCACGCCCGCATCTGATACTGATTGTTCAGACCTTTGACTGCAAGTGTGCGTCTTGATACAAAATCATCCAGCTTTTTCATATATTCATCTGATGTGATATCTCCGTCTGCCACATACGTCAGACCTTTTTCCCAGCTTGCCGTAAGTTCCGGGTTCAGGAGCGGCCGGATGGAATGGTCTACGACATCGTAGATCATTTCCCCTAACATCGTCGGCGTGACGATCTGGGTCTTTTTATTGAGGGCCAGATATTTATTATTGAATAATTTCTTCAGTATCTCGCCTCTGGTGGCACTGGTGCCGATTCCGCTTCCTTTGATCTGGGCGCGGAGTTCTTCATCTTCGATGAGCTGTCCTGCATTTTCCATGGCAAGGATCAGTGAACCAGAGTTGTAGCGCTTCGGCGGCGAGGTCTTGCCTTCTTTGATGTCCAGGGACTGTACCGGAAGGGTCATGCCTTTCTTGAGGCTCTGGATCCTGGCAAAGAAGTCTGCGTCGGTGTCTTTGTCCTCGGTACTGTCTGCATTGTCGTTATTGTCGTTCTTCCTGCCCGGCACACCTGTAACTTTCAGATAGCCTTCTTCTGCCAGTACTTTGAAGCTTGAGAAGAAGGATTCTTCTTTGATCTTCGTCACGATCGATACTTTCTGATAGACAGCCGGTGGGTAGAAGATGCTTAAGAATCGTCTTACGATCACATCATACACCCTCCGTGACAGATTCGGAAGTCCTTTTAGTACTCCCATGCCCTGTCCTGTCGGAATGATCGCATAGTGGTCTGTGATCTGTTTGTCGTTGACGTATCTCGTCTTCTCCAGTCCTTTGTGGCTGCCGAATTTCACGATATCCTGAAGATATGGCTTTGCCGGTTCGTACTGCATCAGGCCGTTCAAGTTCTTGTGGATCTCTTTTGCCACTGCTGTTGACAGCACGCGGGCGTCTGTTCTTGGGTAGGTGACGAGCTTTTTTTCATATAGTTCCTGGATGATTCGGAGGGTCTCATCCGGGCTGATCTTGAACCGCTTGGAACATTCATTCTGGATCTCGGCCAGGTTGAATAATAACGGCGGGTTCTTCTTTTCTTTCTTTTTCTCTATGGATACGATCTGGCAGGTCAGGGGCTGGCTGGCGTCTGACTCGCTGTTGCTTAGGAAGCGGATCAGTTCTTCTGCCTTTTCCTTTTCTTTGAATCCATTTTCCTTATAGAGGTCGAAGGATTCGAACCATTTTGATCCTTTGACTGCCCGCCATTCGCCTTCGAATGTTGCCCCTTTCTCTCCGATGGTGCTTAGGACTCTGTAGAACGGGGTCTCTACGAATCCCCTGATCTCCCGTTCTCTGCGCACAACCATGCCGAGGACGCAGGTCATAACGCGTCCTACGGATACGACGGAATATTTCGTATTCAGATAATTGGAGATGCTATTACCGTATTTCAATGTCAGAAGGCGGGAGAAGTTGATTCCCATCAGGTAGTCTTCTTTGGCTCTTAGGTAAGCCGATGCTGCCAGGTTGTCGTATTCTTTTAAGTCTTTTGCTTCTTTGATCCCGCGCAGAATCTCTTCTTCCGTCTGGGAGTCGATCCATACGCGGCGGCGGTTCTTGCCTTTTACGCCTGCCTGCTGCTCGACCAGACGGTAGATGTATTCTCCTTCCCGTCCCGAGTCAGTACAGACGTAGATGGTGTCTACGTCTGTGCGGTTCAGCAGTCCCGATACGATTCGGAACTGCTTTGACACTGCCGGAATGACTTCGTATTTGAATTCCTGCGGGATAAAAGGCAGAGTCTCAAGACTCCACCTTTTCAATGCCGGATCGTATTCTTCCGGATAACTCATCGTGACCAGGTGTCCGACGCACCATGTTACGATTGCTTCTGCTGATTCGAGATATCCGTCTTTTCTCTGTGTATTGATATGCAATGCCTTGGCGAACTCCTGCGCTACGCTGGGTTTTTCGGCAATGTATAGTGATTTTCCCATGTAATTTTGTTACTCCTTGGTGAGCCGATGGGGACGGGAATTACTGGCTTTTTTCCTGTCCCTGATGGCTTTTATTTTTTTCTGTGCCGGAGGGACAGGAAAAAAGCCAGTAATCCCCGTCCCCGTTGGTCTTCTTCTCGGCTGCCGTGCTGTGCTTCTTCCATGAAAACTGCCTGGGAGTCCACAGCTTTTATACCGCCGGTTCGTTTCATATATGTGCCGTCTTTCTGCATGATCCTTGCTTTCACGTTATCGCTTAACATGATCTTCAGGTCATGGTTGATCTGGCGTCTGATCTGCCCGTCTAATACCGGGCAGGCTACTTCTACTCTTTTTTCTGTATTTCTTGTCATCATGTCTGCGGAGCCGATATAGATCTTCTGCTCTTTTCCGATTCCGAAGCTGAAGATACGTGGATGTTCCAGATAGCGGCCAACCACGCTCATCACTCTGACATTTTCTGTAAATCCAGGAACTCCCGGTAGTATACAGCAGATTCCGCGAACAATCAAGTCTACCCTTACTCCGGCGCAGGAGGCCTCGGATACTTTCTTTATGAAGTCCACATCTGTCACGGAGTTCATCTTCATAATGATGCGTCCTTCGCTTCCTTTTGCTATCTCTTCGTCCATCATCTGTAAGATACGGCTCTTTAAGCTGACCGGTGATACGATCAGGTATTGATAGCTGCCCTGCAGATTGCCGATGGACATATTCTTGAAAAATTCTGCGGCGTCTTGTCCGATTCGTGGATCAGCAGTCATCAGGGACAGATCGGTATACATTGCAGCTGTCTTCTCGTTATAATTGCCGGTTCCGACCTGTGTGATATACTGGATGTCATTGCGGTTCCTGTATGTGATCAGACAGATCTTGGAATGCACTTTGTAACCGTCGAATCCGTAGATCACACGGCATCCGGCTTCTTCCAGACGTTCCGACCAGTCGATGTTGTTCTGCTCGTCAAATCTTGCACGCAGCTCGATCAGCACGGTAACTTCTTTTCCATTTTCCGCAGCTGCGCACAGGTATTCCACTAGTCTTGCCTTCTTCGCCAGGCGGTAGATGGTGATCTTGATCGTCATAACGTTCGGATCTGCCGCGGCATCTTTGATCAGCTTCAGGAATGGATCCATGCTTTCGTATGGGTAGAACAACAGGATATCATTCTTTTTCACCTGTTTTAACATGTTTCCGTCCTGTACATGTGCTGATTTTTGCGGGGAGAATGGTTCGTAGACCAGTGCTTTCTTCATGGACTCCGGAAGATTTCCTGCGATGGAGAACATATAATCCAGTTTCATCGGCATCTTCGTGCGGAAGATCTGCTCCGGTGTGATCTTGAATTTCTTACAGAAGTATTCCTGCATTTCCGGTGTCAGTTTCTCCGCTGTTTCTAATCTTACTACCGCCATCCTGCGGCGTTTGTACAGGGTACTCTGCATGAGTTTCCGGAAGTCATCGGTAACCTCCAGTGCCTCATCGTCCGGAGATACGTCTGCATTTCTTGTCACGCAGATGTAGTTCGGGTCGGATACTTCGTACTGGTCAAATACCAGATCCAGGTATTCCATGATGACTTTCTCCATGCGGATATAACGGATGTCATGTCCCGGAAGCATCAGGATATCGGATACATAGGTCGGAACCGGTACGATTCCGAGGATCTGTTCTTTTTCTTTGTCGTCTTTATTCTTCCTGCTATTGATATGCTTCAGATTGGCTGTTACGTAGATATCTTTATTCATAAGATGCGGGAACGGGTGGCTGCTGTCTACGATCTGCGGTGACAGTACCGGCAGGATCTGCTCTTTGAAACATTTCTTAACATATTTCTTCTCGTCTGCCTCCAGTTCTTTAAAGTCCAGTCCGCAGACTCCGTATGGGGACAGTTCTTTCTTGATCCCGGCGTAGGTCTTGTCACGTTCTTTATATAACGGGGCAACTGCTGCGTAGATCGCATCCAGCTGCTCCTGCGGTGTCATTCCCGACCGGCTGTCTCTGTGTCTGTCGTCTGTCTGCACCATGTCATAGAGACTTCCGACACGGATCATGAAGAATTCATCTAAGTTACTGGTGAAGATGGCTACGAATTTCATACGTTCTAATAGCGGCACGCTCTTATCTCTTGCTTCTTCCAATACACGCTGATCGAATCTCAGCCAGGAAAGTTCTCGGTTCTGTGTGTAGTTCAATAATTCTCGGTCCATAGGGGCTTCCTCCGTTTCTTGCCATGGGCCATGGGGACGGTGTTTTTGGTTTTTTCAGTGTCCCCACCGGCACTTTGTAATCAGCGAGTTTATTGTATACTTTATTATAGCAAAACCATCTTTTATTCTCAACACTGAGATGTATCGTGTTCAGCTCGTGTTCAGACTTGTGACAAAACTGGTGTTCAGATTTGCGATCGGATTTTATATCGGCAGGCGAGACCGGCTTCTTTGCTGGAGATATAACATATAAAAAGGCGGGAACTGCGCCTTTTTACATGTTGCAGTTCTAATGCGTGTTCTACCTTTGTACTCATATACGCCCTATCTTCTTTTTACGTTTTATATTTTTTCAATATCACAATTTTCCCCTGCCACCGGATTACCCGAGGGGCATATTCTGATAATACCACACAGAAAGGCGGTAGGGAAGATGCATCCACTTTAACATCCTTTCTTTGTCACTCCACTTGCAAAAAAATAATGTGCAGGATACTCTCTCAAATATCTTGCACATTTATTATATAAGCTAAAATTTTATTGAAACTTCCCGTTTTGACCTTTACGGGAATTTTCTTTGACAAATTTAACGAGGTTTTAGAAAGCGCTGTTGTATGAATTCCTTGTCGCAAGAGTTTCACTGCATTTAAATCTTTAAATACATTCTCAACGCACCAAGAAGCAGCAAATGTCCCGGATAAAAGCAATAATTTAAAAACTTATTCTGTTTCCCCCGCTCTCCATTATATGTAAGATTCAAGCCAAATCCCAACAAAGCCCACGGCTCCTTATACATTGACAGAAAGCCAAATAAAACGGTATATATCCGTTTTTCACGAAAAACATAAAAGAAATATCCAGCCAAAATTGCATGATACTCATAATCCAGTCCCAAAGCACTGGCTCCATAACACGCCACAAGCAAAACCAAGAATGTAAGCAGATAAAACACTATCCTAGGCATTTTTTTTGCTTTCAGGAAATCTATGATCCAAATCGTAACCATAGTAAACGCTAAAGTAAACATGATATTATTCCAATGTGGAGAATAATATGTACCTGAAGTGAACATATCAAAGGGTATTTCTGAAATGATACCAAACACCACCAGATACCCCAGATATTTCCATCTGTTTTTCGTTTTAAAATATCCTTCTACGAGAAGAAACATGAAAATCGGAAAAGCGATTCTTCCTATGATATCAAACAAATCACTGATAACCAATGATGTCCTTCCGTTTATATTCGGATAAAGAATTGCTTTATTTACATGATCTATAAACATTGATGCAAACGCTATATATTTCAACTTTGCCCCTGACATCACCTGTATCTTTTTCAACAGCTTTTTCTTTTCCATACACCATCTTCTTTTGCTCTAATCCCAAATAGATTCCGCTTCCCATGACCAGATTTTCCCATCTTGTGCATCAATTTCAAATTCATACTCTATCTGCTCATAAAATATTGTCCCCTCATATAACGACTTACCATCCTCATAGTCCAAACCGATATGTATATCTTTTTCCGTAGCACCCGGAACTTTATCCAATGCAATTTTTTTTGCTTCTTCTATGGAGACGGATGCATCGGAAGTTGCCTGGCTTCCGAAATCATTTTCGATTTCCATATCTTTCTCTGTGATTTCTCCTGTCACTGCATCTATCTCATAATCATACTCCTGATTCGTTACATAAAACTCAACGTCATATACCTGTCTTCCATCATCTACAGTAAATTTTATCCGTATATTCGTTACAGCCTCTGCTTCTACCTGAGCATCTGTCAATGCAATGCTTCTTGCTTCCTCTTCCGATATTATAGAAGTATTTCTCAACGGATCTTGTTTTTCTGTCTGATTTTGAATCTCTGCCGAAACATTTCCCGATTTATCGTTTCCACATCCCGCAACTCCCAAGGCAACCGAAAATGCTATCATTACAAATAATCTCTTTCTGTTCATATCACTACGATCTCCTTCTGTTTCTTATAATATGCTCTTGTCAAATAGCTATGATTCCTGTCAGATATCATAGCTGTCCCATTCCATCCTTTTTCGCTATTGTTTTATTTCTTTCTTCTGATCATGATCCACGCGAGAATACCGGCGCATACGATCAGCACCGTAATCACAATCCATATCGGGGTCTGATCCCCTGCTTTTGCAGCTTTATGCTTCCGCAATCAACTTCACACTATTTCCTGTATGGACTTTCGTCACATTCCCCTCTGCAGATAGATTTACCTCTGGGTCATTCAGTTTCCATACCGGATGGATCTCCATATTTGCAGTTACATTATCTGTTTCAATATTCCAGTCCTGTCCGTCGGATGTAACCCATTTTTCTACCGGTACCAGTAAAGCAGCTATCTTATCTGATGTAATCGGGGTTCCTTTATTGACTGTTACTGTTCCGGTCTGAAAATCTTCTGTTGTATACCAGCCTTCGAATACATATCCTTTTTTGGTAACATTTGGTTTTGTTGCCTTTGTTCCGACCGGAATAATTTGAGAAGGTACTGTATCCTCTGTATTTGTGACATAATCTATTTTTTCTTTTACTTTGAAGAACTGCCATTGCTGGGTTGATGCATCTGTCTGATCACTGTATCTAAGTTCTAAGAGTTCATTCGTCCAGTTAAATGTCGCTTTGTCTTTCTCAATAGCCGGACTGCTCCCTGTTGTATATTGATAAGCCAGGGCAATGTCTTTATTTTTCCATGCATTTTCATCTACAAAATTAACTTCCATTCCATTAGCAGGTAATATAAGTTTTGCGCCCGTTCCACCCTGGTTACTTCGCCTGAATGTATCCCTTAGCAGTCAGTGCTTCGGCGCAAAGTACGGCTCCGCCTGCCGCACCGCGGACAGTGTTGTGTGACAGTCCGATGAATTTGTAATCATACATGCTGTCTTCTCTCAGACGTCCGATGGATACGCCCATTCCGTTCTCGTAGTTAACATCTGCTTTTACCTGTGGTCTGTCGTCTTCTGACAGGTACTGGATGAACTGCTTTGGAGCGCTTGGAAGTTCTGCTTCCTGTGGGAATCCCTTGAAGCTTTCCAGTTTCTCGATCAGCTGTTCTTTGGTTGGCTTCTTCTCGAAGTTGATGAATACAGCTGCTGTATGTCCATTCAGTACAGGTACTCTTAAGCACTGGCATGTGATCTTTGGTTCTTCTGCCAGTTTGATCTCGCCGTTTTCCAGTGTTCCAAGTACACGCAGAGGTTCTTTCTCACTCTTTTCTTCTTCTCCGCCGATGTACGGGATGATGTTCTCGATCATTTCCGGCCAGTCTTTGAATGTCTTACCTGCTCCGGAGATTGCCTGGTATGTTGTTACAACAACTTCCTTCGGTCCGAATTCTTTCCATGCTGCAAGTGCAGGTGTATAGCTCTGGATGGAGCAGTTTGGTTTTACTGCGATGAATCCGCGTGTTGTTCCGAGACGCTCTTTCTGAGTCTTGATCAGGTCGAAGTGCGCTGCGTTGATCTCAGGTACTACCATCGGTACATCTTTTGTCCAGCGGTGTGCGCTGTTGTTTGATACAACCGGTGTCTCTGTCTTTGCATATGCTTCTTCGATTGCTTTGATCTCGTCTTTTGTCATATCTACGGCACTGAATACAAAATCTACGGTAGAAGCTACTTCTTCTACTTCATTTACATTCTTTACGATCAGTTTCTTAACGCCTTCCGGCATTGGTGTATCCATTTTCCAGCGTCCGCCGACTGCCTCTTCATATGTCTTTCCCGCTGAACGCGGGCTTGCTGCTACTGTTACTACTTCGAACCAAGGGTGATTTTCAAGCAATGAGATAAAACGCTGTCCAACCATTCCTGTTGCTCCTAAAATACCTACTCTTAATTTCTTCTCCATCTTCTTTTCTCTCCCTTTCTTTTGTTCTTATTCAGCCATGTATTTCTTATAAGCTGCGATCGACTTCTCCATCGCATCCTTTCCCGGTGCTCCGATCGTGATACGCTTATTCACACATGTCTTAAGATCAATTGCTTCATATATGTCTTCTTCAAATACCGGTGAGATCTTCTTGTACTCTTCCAGCGGAAGTGCATCTAACGGGATCTTCTTCTCGATACAGGTCAGCACAAGTTTTCCTACGATGCCGTGTGCATCTCTGAATGGTACACCGTGATTTACCAGATAGTCTGCTGCATCTGTTGCGTTGGTGAATCCGTGTTTTGCACTTTCTTCCATGCGGTCTTTGTTGAACTGCATGGTCTTTAACATACCGGCAAATAATGTGATACATCCCTTTGCGGTATCCATGGCATCGAATGCCCATTCTTTATCTTCCTGCATGTCTTTATTGTATGCAAGAGGAATACCTTTCATCGTTGTAAGCAGTGCATTTAATGCACCGTATACGCGTCCTGTCTTACCTCTTACGAGTTCTGCGATATCCGGATTCTTCTTCTGCGGCATGATACTGCTTCCGGTACTGTATGCGTCATCGATCTCCACGAACTGGTATTCATTCGAATTCCAGATGATGACTTCCTCGCAGAATCTGCTCAGGTGCATCATGATGATGCTGAGTGCAGATAACAGTTCTAATAAGTAATCTCTGTCTGATACCCCATCCATGCTGTTGAGTGTCGGTCCGTCGAATCCAAGTAATTCGGCTGTGTACTCACGGTCCAGCGGATAGGTTGTCCCCGCAAGTGCTCCGGAACCGAGCGGACAGGTATTCATACGCTTTGCGATGTCCTGCAGTCTCTCGTGGTCTCTGCGGAACATTTCAAAATATGCTCCCATGTGGTGGGCTAATGTGATCGGCTGCGCTTTCTGAAGGTGTGTGAATCCAGGCATGTATGTCTCGACATTTTCCTCCATCACGTGAAGGATCACTTCCAGAAGTTCCTTTACCTGGGCATCGATCTCATGGATCTCGTCTCTGGTGAAAAGCTTCATATCTAATGCAACCTGGTCATTTCTGCTTCGTCCGGTGTGAAGCTTCTTTCCCGGATCGCCGATGCGGTCGATCAGTGTTGCTTCCACAAAGCTGTGGATGTCTTCATATTTATCTGATATCTCTAATTTCCCAGATTCTACATCTTCCAGGATGCCATTCAGTCCGTCTGTGATCTGTTCTTTTTCTTCTTCCGTTAAGATTCCCTGCTTTGCAAGCATTGCTACATGTGCAAGACTGCCTTTGATATCCTGCTTATAGAATCTTTTGTCAAATGTAATGGAAGCGTTGAAATTATATACTAACTGGTCTGTTTCTTTTGTGAAACGTCCTCCCCATAACTGTGCCATATGGATTTCTTCCTTTCATTTTTAAGTTTACTGTTTCCGATTTTAACACATTTCCGCGTAAAAGCAAATATTATTGCAGAAATTTACATATTTATTCACCCTGAAACGTGATTTTTTTCTTAATCAATGCAATTTTCTAATTCGATTTATGCATTTTCACTGTTCTTTTCGTGCCTGCTGTTCTTCCAGGCGCTGACGTATGGAGAATTCACAGCCACAGTAATCCTGCCGGTAAAGCCCGTACTGTGCGGATAATTCTACGGACCGCTTATATCCGTTCTTCTTTTTGAAATCCGATGTCAGATATGCCACGCCATACTCTTCTGCAAGTTTTAATCCTATCTCATTCAATTTTGCTGCATTCTTAAGCGGGCTGATGCTGAGCGTCGTCGTGAAGTACTCATATCCTCCGGCTTTTGCAATCTCTGCAGCCTCTCTTAAGCGGAGTTCATAGCATTTGAAGCAGCGCACGCCGCCTTCTTTTACTTCTTCCAGTCCTTTTGCCATCGCATAGAATTTCTCTTTCTCATAGCTGCCCGCAATGAACTGCACCGGATATTTCGTATGCATCGCCCTGATCAGTGTCTGCTGTTCGACGATGCGCTTGCTGTATTCGCTCTCCGGGTAAATGTTCGGGTTGTAATAAAGTACCGTGATCCTGAAGTAATTGCTTAAGTATTCCAGCACATAACTGCTGCATGGGGCGCAGCAGCTGTGAAGCAGAAGCGTCGGGACTTTTTCCTCTTTTTGCAGATCCGTGATTAATTTATCCAGTTCTTTTTGATAATTTATTTTTTGTAACATGTAATGACCTCTCCTGGTGTGTTAATGTCTTTCTGGCATTTCCATATCAGCATTTTACCACACACACCACATTTATTCACCTGTTTTCTGTCTGCGGCATATCTTACTTATATAGGTTATTTTTCGCTTGTAGGAGGTCTTCTATGGAACCGGTTCGGGAACAGATTTTAAATCTACAGCACATTTCTTACACGTATCATACTCTGCAAGGGGAGACCCTGGCTCTGTCTGATATCTCATTTTCATTGAAAAAAGGCGAATTTGCCGCCATTGTAGGTCCCTCCGGGTGTGGCAAATCTACACTGCTTTCGCTGATCTGCGGACTGCTGCCTTGTACAGAGGGGCAGATTAAGATCAACGGAAAGCCTTTGAAAGAGAGCACGACAAATGTCGGCTATATGTTACAGCACGATGAACTCTTTGAATGGCGCACGATTTATAATAACGTAATCCTTGGGCTGGAAGTCCAGCACGCACTGACAGCGCGTACGAAGCAACGGGCACATGAGCTTCTTGACATCTATGGACTCGGTGACTTTAAGAATGCAAGGCCTTCGGAGTTGTCCGGCGGGATGCGGCAGCGTGCTGCCCTGATCCGCACACTCGTCCTGGAGCCGGAGCTTCTTCTTCTGGATGAACCTTTTTCTGCCCTGGACTATCAGACCAGGCTTCAGGTTGGCGATGACATCGGGCAGATCATCCGGAATGAAGGAAAATCTGCACTTTTGGTCACGCACGACCTGTCGGAAGCGATCTCACTTGCCGACCGCGTCATTGTCCTTTCTAATCGTCCGGCAACAATCAAACAAACGATTCCTCTGCTGTTCCATCTGGAGCACGATACTCCGTTGAACCGCAGAAGTGCGCCGGAATTCAAGAATTATTTTAATCTGATATGGAAGGAGTTAAATGAAGATGAACCGAATGTCAAAGACTGAGATTCCTGCTGCCTCTGGCACAAATATCACTTCCAATGCAAGTGCCATCTCTACCGTCGCCTCATCTTCTACAGCGCAAAGAACCTTTTTATCAAAGTACCGGCTGCACAAAAAGTTCGTAGCTGCTGCCCGGATTCTCCTTCTTGTTGTCTTCCTGTCTGTCTGGGAACTGACCGCCTCACATCAAATCATCGATTCTTTTATCTTTAGCAGTCCTTCTAAGATTGCCCGGTGTTTTCTCGACATGGTCGCAGACCGCAGCATCTTCCTGCACCTTGGCGTCACCTTATATGAGACGATCGTAAGTTTCCTTCTGGTTATCGTCTTCAGTATCCTGACGGCGGTGCTTCTGTGGTTCAGTAAGAAGCTTTCAGAAATCCTGGAGCCGTATCTGGTTGTTCTAAACAGTCTGCCAAAATCCGCCCTGGCCCCGCTTCTCATCGTATGGCTCGGCGCCACACGTACCACCATCATTGTTGCCGGTATGTCGGTGGCTATCTTCGGAAGCATCCTGAATCTGTATACCAGTTTTATGTCCGCGGATCCGGGAAAGATGACGCTGATCTATACACTTGGCGGGAAACGGCATCAGGTACTGACTAAAGTTGTGCTTCCAAGTTCGATTCCGGCGATCATCAGCAATATGAAGGTAAATATCGGATTGTGTCTGGTCGGGGTGATCATTGGGGAATTTCTTGCTGCGAAAGAAGGGCTGGGGTATCTGATTATTTATTCCAGTCAGGTGTTCAAAATGGATTGGCTCCTCATGAGCATCTGTCTTCTCTGCCTGTTTGCCATGTGTTTGTATGCACTCATCAATCGGCTTGAATCCTGCTACCTAAAAAGAAATAAGAGATGAGCCTCTCCGTTCATCTCTTATTTCTCCTCATTCAACTAATTGAAGTCCATAATTTCATTCCAACAATTCCCATAACAAGAAAGGGACCAAGAGCAAAACTGTCCTTCCGTCCCATCTTTCCTGCTGCCAGCATCATGCTTACATATATGCCGCTCAATATGATTCCCAGCATTCCTGCATATGTGATAACTTTCACGCCGTTCAGGAAACCGGATACCGCCATCAGCTTTATATCGCCGCCTCCAAATCCGCCTTTTAACAGAACTGTCAACACCAGCATTGGTACTGCAATGACCACAGCACCCAGACACCGTTCCTGGACAGACACTCCCACACGGAATAACATTTCCATACAGGCAAGTGTCAGGATTCCTATATGTGTCCACGGCTCAATGATCTGATATTTCCAGTCCGCATAAGCAATACGGCATAAGATCATCAGGTAAACAACCGTAATTCCATACTCTGTAATTTTCAAACATTCCTTTCCGTTTTCTCACTGTTTATCTCATTTAGTAACATTTCTTACATGGTTCAAGTCCCTGCGCTTCCGCTTCTTCCCGGGTCTCTTCTTTTGCCGTATTCGGATTCATATTGCCACAGTGATTCGTCTTGTGGTATTTGTTTCCTGTCGCAGACACCCATACATGCTCTCCTGTTGCTGTCTGTGATGCCTCCTGCTGTACTTCCGACGTACTCTGCGTTCCCTGATCCGAATCGTCTCCCGGTGTATAGTCATTACACGGTTCCGCACTCCAGTTCAGATTTGCGCCGTCGCTGGTCACAACGATCGTTCCTTGCTTATCCGTCCTGTATACCTGAATATCCATACTCTGGAGCTTATCCATGGTATCTTTGTCCGGATGTCCATATTTATTATTCGTTCCGCAACTGATCACCGCATATTCCGGCACTGTCTTCTGAAGAAAATCCCATGAGGTCGCTGTTGCAGATCCGTGATGCCCCGGGACAAGCACATCACAACTTAAGTCGATACTGGAATTACACATTGCTGCTTCGCTTTCGTGCTCCGCATCTCCAGTAAATACAAAGCTGTTTTCACCATTCATCAACTTGATTGCTACTGAATTATTGTTGCTTCCCTTCGCCTCTATCGTCTTCGGTGCAAGGATCTCGAATGAGCCTCTTCCAAATTTATACGTCTTTCCAACCGCCGGATGTTGCATCTTAAGTCCATCGGCTTTGACCGCTTTCACAAATGACTGATACAGCTTGCTCGTATGCACATAGTTGCTGGATATGACATTTTTCACATCAAATGCATTCAGGCATCCAATCAGTCCTGCCATATGATCCGCATCGTAGTGGCTGCTGATCAGGTAATCAATTTTCGATACGCCATGTTCTTTCAGATAGGATACTACGAATCTTGAAGTCTTCCTGTCCCCACCGTCATAAATCATCGTCTTTCCTTCCGACTGGGCCAGAATAGACAGTCCCTGTCCTACGTCGAGGAAATGTACCTTCATCTCACCGGATTGTGTGACCGCATTCTTTTCTGCCGCCTGCACCGGCATCCGGATTCCGACACCTGCCATTGCAAGCACCATAAGCAGCTGTATCAATGCTGCTGCCAGTCGATGTCTCCATGTTTGTTTCCATATTTGTTTCATCTGTGTCTTCCCCTTTCACATCCACACATTTATTATACACGAAATCCCTCACTCTGTGTATCCGGACAATTTCTTATCCGAACAGTTACTTTTACATACTCAGGCAAAAAAATAGAACCCTTTTCCAAGGATTCTAAAAAAATAAGCTGGAAATCGGACTTGAACCGACGACCCCTTCATTACGAGTGAAGTGCTCTACCGACTGAGCTATTCCAGCATGTATCTGTGACAGCCACGTCTATAATTATACCGCATTTTATTATATTTGCAAGTACTTTTTCAGGAAAATGTGTAGTGAATTACACATTTTCCTTCATATGCACTGCCATCTGCGGATACGGAATCTCAATTCCATTTTCATCCAGCAGGATCTTGATCTCTTCGAGCAGTCTCCATCTGGTTTCCCAATATTCCTCATTCTTCACCCATGCACGGATTCCCAGTACAACCGCACTGTCTGCCAGCTCATGAACAAATACATTGATCTGTTCGTTCTTGATGATACATTCATCTTTGATCAGCAGATTTTCGATCACTGATTTTGCCTGTCGGATATCCGCATCATAAGAAATACCCACACGCAGATCAAGCTGCCTTTCATCTTTTGCCGTTGCATTGGTAATACTGTTGTTGGTCAGCATTCCATTCGGGATTACGATCGTCTTGTTATCAATTGTACTGAGTTTGGTATAGAAGATCTGGATCTCTTTTACGGTTCCTTCTTTTCCGTTGGTATCCTCGATAATATAATCTCCGACTACAAACGGTTTTAATAAAAGGATCAGGACTCCGCCTGCAAAGTTCGAAAGGCTTCCCTGTAATGCAAGACCGATTGCCACACCACCGGATGCCAGTACTGCCGCTACGGACGTTGTATCGAATCCAAGACTGGAGATCAGACTGAAGACAAGCAGGGCATACAGTCCATATTTTAGCAGGGAATCTACAAACTGCTCCACTCCTTTGTCCGCACCGGAGCGCTCAAAGGAACGTCTGACGATCTTCCGGATCCACCGGATCACCAGCCGGCCGATAAAGAATGCTACCAGTGCCGCCAGCACTTTCAATCCGAACGTGATCAGTCCCGGTATACTGTCCTGTACATATTGTGTCAGCTGATTAACCTGTTTGACCGCTTCCTGGGTCGCATCGGTTACTTCCTGCGTCGTATCTGCAATTGTTGTATCTGTCATATGTTATACTCCTCTTGTTGTCATCTGTTTCAGCGCAAGAAATGCGCTTACATTTCCCCTTTTATCTCCGGTAGTCCTGTGCGAGAACAGAATATCCGGATTGCAGTGTGTGCATACATTGGTTACCGCAATATGATCTTCGCGTATTCCGGCTTCTGTGAATATCCGTTCATTGGCACGCCAGAGATCCAACTGGTATTTCCCGTTTTCTTTTTTATAAAACAGCTCCGGCCAGTACGCTTCGTCAAAGCTTTCCCTGAATTGCTGTATCACATCCCCGCTCACTTCATAGCAGTCCCGGCAGATGGACGGACCGATTGCCGCAATGATATCTTCCGGATCAGAGCCATATGTCTTCTGCATCAGTTCTATGGTAACTTTTCCTATCTTACCGACGGTTCCTCGCCATCCGGAGTGTGAAAGACCGATCGCCTTCTTCACCGGATCAACAAAATACAACGGCACACAGTCTGCGTAAAATGTAACCAGACAGATTCCCGGCACATCTGTGATCATTCCATCGGTCTCCTGAAAACGCTTTCCCCTGTCTCCGGCTTTTACTACCGCTACATTGGTCGTATGGGTCTGATTGGTGAATGTCATATCTTCCGGCTGTACACCGATGGCTCCGGCAATCCTTCTCTGATTCTCCCTGACATCTTCCGGATCGTCACCTCTGGTTGTACTGATATTCATCGTTGCCCAGCATCCTTTGCTGACACCGCCAAGTCTGGTCGAGAATCCATGATTCACGATTCCGGTCTGTTCCAGCATCGGATAACTTAAGAACGGAACACCGTTCACTTCTTTTTCATCAAATATATGGTCCTGATTTTTATAATGTAAGCCCAGATTCATGCCATATTCATCCTTTCTGTTACGGATCTCTTCCTATCCTGTATAATCGAATGCATTCCGGTAAAGTGTCACCTCATGATTCTCGATGCTCACCACATCGAATCTGCATGGTACCTCATCGATTCCGTTGACCGTCATATAGAAAAGTGCACTTTTGGAAATGGTTCTCTGTTTGGCTGGATTTACAGCCTCCGCCGGATGTCCTTTTTTATCTGAAGCGCGATATTTCACCTCACAGAAGACCAGATATCCCGCTTCTCTTGCTATGATATCAATCTCTCCGGTCTTACACCGGTAATTATACTCCAGGATCTCATATCCTTCCTGCTCCAGATATGCACCGGCAAGCCGTTCATAATAGCTTCCGGTCTCCCGGTTATTCTTCCGTTCTCTTCCTGTATCTCCGGCCATAGTCCTCCCGCTTATTTTAGAAACATTCTTACAGCTTTGTTGTCTGTGATATATTTTTATATGTATTTTTTTATAAATGTCATTCTGTGGATCGGTGATGGTCCCAGTTTTTTCAGACCTTCAATATGCTTCTTCGTACCATATCCTTTATTGGCAGCGAAATCATATCCCGGCATCACTGCGTCATATTCTACCATCAGGCGGTCCCTGGTCACTTTGGCAATGATGCTTGCCGCTGCAATGGACACACTTTGGGCATCTCCTTTGATGATCGGCACCTGCCGGATATCGACACCCGGTATCGTCACTGCATCGTTCAGAAGCAGATCCGGCTGTACCTTCAGGTTCCCTATCGCCATGCGCATCGCCTCATAAGTCGCCTGCAGGATATTGATCTCATCAATCCTTGCCGGACTTACGATCCCGATTCCTGTCGCCACTGCACGCTCCATGATCTCATCGTAAAGTGCCTCCCTCTTCTTCTCCGAAAGCTTTTTCGAATCATTCAGATACAGGATCGGATCATCTTTTGGCAAAATGACCGCTCCTGCTACCACCGGACCGGCAAATGGACCGCGGCCGACTTCATCGATCCCACAGATATAGGTACAGTCGCTGTATTCTTTTTCATAGATGCTCATTGCTTCGGTACGCTCCAGTTCTTTCTGAAGCTTTTCCTGTTGTTTTTTCAGTTTTTCTTCTTCCCGTTTATTCATGTCGGATTACTCCTATATTGTCAAATGGATAGATACGCACCCAGGCTCTGCCGATCAGATCCTTCCGGGTCAGCACTCCTACCCCCGGGTCTCTGCTGTCCATACTGTGATTACGGTTATCTCCCATCACAAAGTATTCATCATCTCCCAGCGTAACCGGTTCTGCGGCCGTCTGCGGATCCTTGATCTTCTCCTTCCCATAGACATCACCGGTCAGGCGTTTTCCATCGATATACACATATCCGTCCCGGATCTGCACAGTCTCACCCGGCATTCCGATGATACGTTTGATATAATATGTATCTTCTTCATATTTATACGGAAATACAATGATATCATAGCGTTTCGGATCCCGGAACCGGTAACTGATCTTATCAACGATCAGATTGTCTCCATCCTGTAATGTCGTCTCCATGGAAGAGCCGCTTACCATCGTCCGCTGTCCGACAAAGGTGATGATCAGATAGGTCAGACCGATGATAAGCAGTATATACACAAGCCATCCGCCGAGTTCCCCCAGGATGTCTCTTTCTTCTTCCTCTCTCTTTGAATGTCTGGACATATTCGTGCGTGTCCTTTCTAATATGCATCCGGATATTCCAGAGTCAGTCTTCCCAGGCGTCCGTTACGGAAATCATCCATCAGAAGGACAGACGCTTTCTCTGTATCCAGTTCATTTCCGCGTACCAGGCAATGTCTGCTTTCAGCGATCCTTGCGATCATGCCGTATGGATCCGCATCTTCTTCTACGTTATATTTACTCTCCAAAACTCCCGGATAATTCTTGTTCATAAATGTCACAAGCTCTGCTGCCAGTTCTTCCGTCTGCAGGATCTCATCCTTGATCGAACCGATAAATGCAAGCTTAAGACCTACTGCCTGATCTTCGAATCTTGGCCATAAGATTCCCGGTGTATCAAGAAGTTCTACATTCTTATTCAGTCTGATCCACTGTTTTCCCTTGGTCACACCCGGCTTGTTGCCCGTCTTCGCACAGGCTTTTCCTGCCAGTGCATTGATGAATGTTGACTTTCCGACATTCGGGATTCCTACTACCATGGCTCTGACCGGACGGTTCAGGATACCGCGCTTTCTGTCTCTTTCAATCTTTTCTTTACATGCTTCCTGGATCACGCCGTTGATAGACTTGATCCCCCCGCCTTTTTTAGAGTTCACTTTCACAACGGAGAACCCTTTTTCGCGGAAATATTCCGACCAGGCATCGTTCCATTTATCTTCTGCCAGGTCTGACTTGTTCAGAAGGATCAGCCTTGCTTTATTCTTTCCAAGTTCGTCAATGTCCGGGTTCCTGCTGCTGATCGGTACTCTGGCATCAACCAGCTCAATGACCAGATCTATTAGTTTGATATTTTCCTGCATCATGCGCTTTGCTTTCGTCATGTGCCCTGGATACCATTGAAAATGCATATCTTTGTTCTCCTCTTATCTATTACCTCACGAATCCGAAATTCTTCTTCGGTGATACCACAAACCAGGCCTTTCCGTAAATGTAAGACCGTTTTACCGCTCCGATATCTGCACTCCGGCTGTCTTCGCTGTTCTTTCTGTTATCACCCATCACAAAATATTCATCCCCGCCAAGCTTAACCTTCTCGGCTGCGATGCCTGCGGTATCGATCTTCGTGGTTGTATAATCTTCTTCCAGTTTCTCTCCATTGATATAAATCCGGTTCTCTACGATCTGTACCGTTTCTCCCGGAAGTCCAACAATCCTCTTCGTATAATAATGCGAACTTTCATTGCCCTTCGGCTTAAAGACAATGATATCTCCACGCTTTGGAGAAGATGCATTATATACAATACGGTTTACCAGCACTTTATCCGCATTCTTAAGTACCGGTCTCATAGAATCTCCCACGGTACTCACCTGTTGTCCCCAGTACCATACTGCGACAAATGCGATCAGGCAGGTGACTGCGATCTTAAACACCCAGCTTATGCCGGATACGATCTTTTCCAGATTCAGATGAATCTTCTTCTTCTCCTTCGGAAGTTTTCCCAACAGTTTCTTTTTTGCCTGACGTCTGCGGTAACTTGATCTCCGGGATCTTCTTCGTCTTTCAAAATCCAGATTACTTCTGCGTCTCATATAATCCCCTTATCTTCATGACTTGCCACGGGCAGCTCCCTGCGAAATACATGGCAATATCAAAAAAGGACAATTACATTATGTAGTTGTCCTTTTTACATTCATTTTCCTGATTATTTTACTAATTCTTTTACTTTAGCTTTCTTACCAACGCGGTCTCTTAAGTAGTTCAGTTTTGCTCTTCTTACTTTACCTCTTCTTACTACTTCGATCTTCTCAACGTTTGGTGAGTGTACCGGCCAAGTCTTCTCAACACCGATTCCGTTAGAAAACTTTCTAACTGTAAATGTCTCTCTTGCTCCGCCACCCTGTCTCTTCAGGACTGTTCCTTCGAAAATCTGTACTCTTTCACGGTTTCCTTCTGTGATCTTTCCGTAAACTTTAACAGTATCTCCAACGTGGAATTCTGGTGCTACTTCTTTTAACTGAGCAGCTTCAATGTTCTTAATAATATCGTTCATTATGTGTGACCTCCTTGTTTACTTGGATGTTCTTAATACATTTGTACCAGAGGACCATCTATTTTTCTTCACAACACGCTATATTCTATCATACCCGGTGCAAAATTACAAGGATTTTTTCTTGTTTTTTGCACTCTTTTCTGCTTTATATGATCCTACTCTGTAACCGGCTGCCCGTCTCTTTGTATTTCCTTTGCCAGCTTTTTTTCTTTCTCGGTAAGCTCTGCCTTTTCAAGCAGATCCGGCCGGTTCTTCGCAGTGCGGATCACAGACTGTTCGCGTCTCCATTTTTCAATATTGGCATGATGACCGGACATCAATATCTCCGGTACTTTTTTGTCATGCCACACTTCCGGCCTTGAATACTGCGGGTATTCCAGCAGATTATCCTGAAAGCTTTCGAATTCGGCAGATACATCGTTATGGAGGACTCCAGGAACCAGTCTGGATATCGCATCGATCATGATCATCGCCGGAAGTTCTCCCCCGGTCAGGACATAATCCCCTATGGATACATAATCGGTCACGATCTCCTCCAGCACACGTTCGTCAATCCCTTCATAATGTCCGCATAAGAATACAAGATCTTCTTCCTGTGCGAATTCTTCTGCCATAGACTGGTTGAATGTCTTCCCCTGAGGGGACAGATAGATGACTCTTGTGCGTTTCTTTCCACACGCCATGTCCGGCTGTTCTCCGGATCTTTCTTCCCCGGCTTTCCTTTCCCTGATCTGTCTTGCAAGTGCATTATAGCACTGATATACCGGCTCCGCCTGCATCAGCATCCCTGCACCGCCTCCATACGGATAGTCATCCACGCTGTGATGCTTATTGAACGCATAATCCCTGATATTCAAAGCTTCTATAGACAGAAGTCCTTTATTCACCGCACGCCCGATGATACTGGTGTTCAGCCCGTCCATGACCATCTCCGGAAATAATGTCATAATATAAAAATTCATATACTATCCTCTTTCTAGATCAGCCCGTCCATCAGGTGGATCTTCATCTTCTGATTCTCTATATCAACATCCAGGATACATTCGCGGATTGCCGGAACCAGCACTTCTCCGTGTCCCTCGGTATCGATCACATAGACATCGTTCGCACCGGTCTCCATGACATCTTTTAATGTTCCGAATGGTTCATCGTCCTCTGTTACAACCTGGATACCGATCATATCGGCGATAAAATATTCATCCTCTTCCAGTGCCACCGCATCTTTTCGTTCTACCAGAAGCGGGCATCTCTTATAACGCTCAATATCATTTATATTATCAATTCCTTTGAATTTCAGGATCACAAACTGTTTAAAGAATTTGACCCCCTGGATCTCCAGAGGTTTTTTTTCTCTCCCGGTGTCTAACAGCACATGCTTTAACGTCTTAAAACGCTCCGGGTCATCTGTAGTCGGAAATACTTTGACTTCCCCGCGCACTCCGTGTGTCGAAGTGATGACGCCTACCTGTAACAATTCTTCCATAGATACTCCTTTTCTTATATGTTGCGGGCATTTCTATACCGCTCTTTTCCTCTTTCATAACAGATACTGTTCACATACTCTGATATAAGATAAGCGGGACAGACCACAAACGGGCCTGTCCCGGGACAAAATGGGAATCCCCATTATTATTCTAGTCCATGATATCTACGATAACTTTCTTATCTTCCTTCGCTGCTGCGGCTTTCACAACTGAGCGGATCGCCTTCGCAATACGGCCCTGTTTTCCGATTACTTTTCCCATATCAGATTCAGCAACTCGTACTTCCAGAACTGTCGTCTTCTTCTCTTCGCGTTCATTTACAACAACGCTTTCTGGATCGTCGACTAATGCTTTCGCAATTACTTCAACTAATTCCTTCATAAATGCACACCTCCAGTGGCATAATTATTTCTCGATGCCTGCTGCCTTTAAAATCTTTGCAACTGCTTCTGTAGGCTGTGCTCCGTTTGCAAGCCATTTCTTAGCTGCTTCTTCGTCAACTTTGATAGCACTTGGATCACAGTTCGGATCGTATGTTCCGATTTCGTCGATGAATCTTCCGTCTCTTGGTGCTCTAGAATCTGCTACGATGATTCTATAGAAAGGAGCCTTCTTCTGTCCCATTCTTCTTAATCTCATTTTTACTGCCATGTTAGTTTACCTCCGTAAAATTATAATATTCATAGTTTATTCTTATACCCAGAACCTGCCTTTGGCATCTTCTAATGTATAATCTGGAATCTATATAACGCGGGATCCGCGGTATATCATGTTTAAAACGGGAATCCGAATTTTTTCTTCTTTCCCGGCTTGCCAAATTGTTTCATCAGCTTTTTCATCTCGTTAAACTGCTTGATCATGCGGTTCACTTCGCTGATGTCCACCCCTGCACCTTTGGCAATTCTGTGCTTTCTGGATGGAGAAAGAATATCCGGATTAGCTCTTTCCGCCGGTGTCATGGAATGAATGATCGCTTCCATCCTTCCCATCTTCCTCTCGGCTTCCGCTGTCTGCTCGTCGTCCAATCCCTTCATCTTACTGCCCATGCCTCCAAGACCCGGCAGCATGTTCATGATATTTCCAAGACCACCCATATTCTTCATCTGCTTAATGCTTTCCAGATAATCGTCAAAATCAAACTGGTTCTTCTTAAGCTTCTGGGTCATCTCTCTGGCTTTCTCTTCATCGATCTCGGCCTCTGCCTTCTCGATAAGTGACAGGACATCTCCCATTCCGAGGATTCTTGATGCCATACGGTCCGGATAGAACTGTTCCAGATCCGAAAGTTTTTCTCCCATACCTACATACAGGATCGGCTTTCCGGTAACTGCCTTTACGGACAGTGCCGCACCACCTCTTGTGTCACCATCTAATTTGGTAACGATCACACCGTCGATGCCGACCTTTTCATTGAACTCTTTTGCCACATTCACGGCATCCTGTCCGGTCATTGCATCAATAACAAGTATGGTCTGATGTACTTCTACTTCCTCTTTGATCTCTTCAAGCTCTGCCATCATATCTTCATCGATGTGAAGTCGTCCGGCTGTATCGAGGATCACGAGGTCGTTGCCATTCTTCTGCGCATGTTCGATCGCCGCCCTGGCGATATTCGCCGGCTTGTGGTTCTCTCCCATGGAGAAGACTTCCACACCCTGCTTCTCACCATTGACCTGTAACTGTTTGATCGCAGCCGGTCTGTAGACGTCACATGCAACCAGCAGTGGTTTCTTGCCCTTTAACTTGAACTTTCCGGCAAGCTTTGCTGTCGTGGTCGTCTTACCTGCTCCCTGAAGACCTGCCATCATGATGACCGTGATGGCCTTTCCAGGCTGAAGCTGAATCTCTGTAGTCTCCGAACCCATCAGGTTGATCAGTTCCTCATTTACAATCTTGATCACCATCTGTCCTGGATTCAGACCATTCATTACATCCTGACCGATCGCACGCTCCTGCACGCTCTTGATGAAATCTTTTACCACTTTAAAGTTAACATCCGCTGCGAGTAATGCGCGCTTGATCTCTTTTAAAGCTTCTTTGACATCATCTTCTGTCAGACGTCCTTTGCTTCGCAGGTTCTTAAATACGTTTTGAAGTTTCTCTGTCAAGCTGTCAAATGCCATGCTATAACTCCTCTATAATTTCATCGGATATCTTCCGGATGTCTGCAACAAGTTCTTCTGCATTCTCCTTCTCATATCCATCCAGCAATTCATCAATCTGCTTTACTTTTTCTCTGACCGACACGAATTTCTCTACCAGATGAAGTTTCTCTTCGTAGCCTTTCAGTGTCTGGGAACATCTCTTTACCAGATCATGTACACCCTGTCTGCTGATTCCTTCCTCTCTTGCGATCTCGCCGAGTGATAAATCTTCCAGGACAAACTGCTCATACACTTCTTTCTGATGATCCGTAAGAAGTTCTCCATAAAAATCATATAATAATGCCTGTTCTAATATTTCATTCATGTCTTTCACCTCCGATATCATATAACACTTCCGGATGGGTGTCAAGTATTTTTTCTTTACACCTTTATTTTTTCAAAATAAAATTGATTTCCCACCGGCTTTGTCGTAATATATCTGATGGAAGATATTGCCGGATGCAGTATCTTCCGATCATGTCCATATATTATAAGGGGAGAATATAATGGCAAAAAAGAATTATTACAAGATACTTGGTGTGTCAAGAACGGCTTCTCCTGAAGAAATCTCTGCCGCCAAGAACAGACTTGCGAAAAAATATCATCCCGATGCCAACATGAAGAATGGTATCGATACAACCAGAAAAATGCAGCAGATCCTGGAAGCCTACCGCATACTTTCCGATCCGAAGAAACGTGCTTCTTATGACCGCAAAGTATTCGGAAAGCCATCTGCAGGTGCAGACCGGAACTTTGATCTGTTCAATCTTCATAATATGGAAGAAACAGCGCCGGTCACCGGTACACCATTTGTGAATTATTGGCGGGCAGCTGATTCTTTATATGATATCACGCTGGAAAGCGAACAGCTTTTCAAAGAAAAAAATAAGAAACAGGCAGCGGACCGGCTGTCGGATCTTTCCTCTCAGGCACTCCGCTATGCCATAACACTGCGAGAGGCAGAGATTCCCGAAAAGTACTGGCTGCCTCCGATCATGGACTGGCTGCTTTTCACCTGGTATAAGAACCGGAATCTCCCGGTATCTTATCTATTGAAGGTTTACGATGATTATTCAAAAAAAGAACTCAGTGGATTCAAACGTGTGAAGCTTCAGAAAGAACTGCTTCATTTCCAGTATTCTCTGAAACGGCTGGTCAGTTATACTTAATATTACGCTCACACATCTGCACCGTCTGCATATTATGTACTGTAAACATCATTATTGGAGGATTCAATATGAGCGATTTGAGTACAGCAAACTGTGGATGCGGATGCGAAGGACGCGACAGATTCGGCGGGGACTGTGGATGCGGCGGATGCAGTTGTGGATGCAGTAACAGCGGATGCGGCTTCGGCAACAACAGCTGCCTGTGGATCATCCTTCTTCTCTGCTGCTGCGGCGGCTTTGGCAATGGATGCGGCAATGGATGCGGCAATGGATGCGGATGGGGCAATGGTAACGACAGCTGCCTGTGGATCATCCTTCTTCTCTGCTGCTGCGGCGGCTTTGGAAATGGTTGCGGTAATGGTTGCGGCAACGGCTGTGGATGTGGATGCTAGACAACTTACATTTTCCTGTATAGGACTTAAGAGACGGAGTCATTTTCCCGTCTCTTTTTTCATATATATTTATAACGCTGATACCGGAAGGAGTCACCATGGCCGGAAAACCTTCTAAACCAATGACACCCTTCGATAAATCTGTCACACCCTCCTATTTATATAAATGGAAGCTGTTTCTTGCCTTCCTGCCTCCTTCCATTCAGCGCTTTCTTGCCGTCTACATCAAATTTACCGAATTCCGGTATACGATGGACTATTTCCGGGGACTTCCTTTCCATGCATTTTCTTTTCAATCGATCAGCGAGCTTGCGCCTTATATGGATGAAAATGAACGGGATATGATGAATCAGATGACTTCTGTGATGCAGATGGCGGAAATGATGGCGATGGCGCAGGCCGGTTCCACAACCGGAGATCCCGGTGCTTCCGGTCCTGCAAACCCTGTTGATCTTATGAAAGCAATGATGTCCGGCGAAGATATGGAAATGTTCCAGAATTACATGGAACTATTCGACGAGGAACTTTCCGCATCTGGAACACCGGCAAAGAAAGGAGACTCTTCACATGAATGAAAGAACCACTCATACAACGGACTCTTCCGGAAACAACACCGGCAACAGCTGGATGGATCATCCGGCTATAAATGGAATGGATCCTGTCAAACTGGAGCTGATCCGGCTCGCCGCAAAACAGACTGCCGGCAAAAGCGGAAGATCGCTGGCTCCTGTGATGATGGCACTCATCACCAGCGCAAACAAAAAAGGAATCCAGTTCACTCCTCAGGAAATGTCTCTCATCCTCGACATCCTGAAAGAGGGACGCCCCGCCAAAGAGCAGGAGCAGATTGACCAGATGGTGCAGATGGTCCGCACACATATGAAGAATCATACATAACAAAATAGAAGAAGGGCTTTAAAGTCCTTCTTCTTTACGCATCATACGGAGTTCTCTTCTCTTTTCTCCCTTATCCCACTCTTCTTTTTCTTCTTCTGTCTCAAGTTCCAGTCTCGGTACTCTTACCGGCCTGTCATTCTTGTCCAGTGCCACCATTGTAAAATACGCATGATTGATCGGCGTACGTTCCCCGCTCAATGCCTCTACATAAGTATCTACCTTTACTTCCATAGAGGTATTCCCGACATAAGTCACTTTTCCAATGATCACAACTGTATCTTTGACATATGCACCCCTAAGGAAACTCAGACTGTCTACAGATGCTGTGATCACATTTCTCCTTGTGTGGCGTTTTGCCACCATACCTGCCACTTCATCGATCCACTGCATAAGTGCCCCTCCGAACAAACGGTCAGACGCATTCAGGTGCTGCGGTCTTACCATATGAACCGTCTCTACAATTGAATCCGATACCTTTCTTTTTTCCATTTCCACAAAAAAACACCTCTCTTTTCTTTTTAAACTCTTTTATTATAGCACCGTATTTGTTATACTTAAACTAATTTCAATAAAAGCTGTTTCACAGCGGAATGGAGTTCTCATGAGAAATATAAAATTAACGATCGAATACGATGGAAGCCGTTACCAGGGATGGACAAGACTGGGAAAAGACGAATCCGGCAATACCATATCGAATAAAATCACAGAAGTTTTAAAGAAAATGACAGAAGAAGATGATCTGGAACTTTTCTGCGGATGCCGTACCGAAGTCGGCGTACATGCTTATGCGCAGATTGCCAACTTCCGGACATCCTGTTCTATCAGCACACAGAACATCAAGCACTATCTGAACCGTTATCTTCCGATGGATATTGCGATCATCGAAGTGGAAGAAGTGCCGGAACGTTTCCACGCACAGCTCAATGCTACATCCAAGACTTATGTATACCGCATGACTATTGATGATGTGCCAAGTGTCTTTGACCGTAAATATACCTACCACTGCTACCGTATCCCGGACAAACGCATGATGCAGCAGGCTGCCGAGAAACTCACCGGACGTCACGATTTCCGCAATTTCTCCAGTACGAAGAAGACGAAATCTACAGTCCGAGAGATCTTTGATATTGATATCTATGGAGACATTGAGGAAATGCAGATCCTGATCCATGCTGATGATTTTCTTCACAACATGGCCCGCATCATCATTGGTACACTGATGGATATCGGACTCGGCAACCGCTCTGTGCAGGATATTGATGATATCTTCGCCGGAATCCTGGAAGCCAGTGCGCCTTGCGATCCGAAGGGGTTGTATTTGCAGGAGGTTACCTATTAATTTGATTTGGGATTTGATTTATTAACGTAGTTGGCCTCTCGATCCTTGAAGAAAACAGTATAAAGTGGTTCTGGTTCAGGTTCCATGCTCTAAGAAAAACTAAGAGAGCCAGAATCTCCTAAAAGCAAAGGAACTACGCTCAAACTCGGCGTTCGCCTCAAACACGTTCGCTTCGTTCCTTTAACGGAGATTCTGACTCTCTAACTTTTCCTAAGAGCATTCCACATTCACCAGAACCACTTTATACTGTTTTCTTCAAGTCGTGACTGGCAGCGGATGTTAATAAATGAAATGCCCGGAAGTGTAACCCGGTGGAGGCCACTACGGTTACGTATTTGCCATTTCATTCGTAAGGCATTCGACACCCACGGAATAAAAATCATACAAATTCTGTCTCTATTGTCAGTGATATCTCATATTCCGGATACTGCTTCTTCATGTATTCTACAAAAGATTCCCTCAACTCTTCCCAGTCTCTGAGTGCATAGTCCACGATGAGATCACAGTAGAGTGTACCGGTCTCTTTGCTCAGATATAACGCATGAAAACTCTTCACGTGCTCATTTACGCGTACGAATTTCCCAATGTATCTGCGGATATCAACGATAGCCGCCGTATCTTCATCGACCGCATAGATTCCAAATACCATCGTCACATGATACTCTTCCATGATCCGAAGCTGCAATCTATGAATCTCTTCATAGACTTCTCCGATGCTTCTTTTATGATCGATCTCGATATTCACTGAACCTGAATAGCTGTCCGGTCCATAATCGTGCAGCATCATATCGATCGCACTGATCACTCCATCTGTTGCACGGATTTCTTTATAAAGCTTTCTCGCAAGTTCTTCTTTCCCCGACCGTCCGATCAGATCGGATGCCGTATTCTTAAGCGTGTCCACTCCGCTCTTTATCACGACAAAAGAAAACACAATACCTGCATAAGCATCCAGCGAGAAACCTGTAAATAAAAATATCACAGATGACAGGATTGTCAGACCTGAGAAATACGAATCATTTCTTCCATCTTCCCCCACTGCCAGTAATACTTCTGATTCTACGGATTTTCCTACTTTTATCGTATACATTCCCAGAATAAATTTGGTTACGGCTGTTCCTGCAACGATCAGTACCGTCAGTATACTGACATTCATATCTGACGGATGAAGGATTCCTTCCACAGACTCCTTAAGCATCCCCAGTCCGGCATATAATATCAGGACGCCGACCACCATACCTGTCAGATACTCTATTCTTCCATACCCAAATGGATGCTTTTCATCCGGATGTTTCCCGGAAAGTTTTGTCCCTATATAAGTCAGGAACGAAGAGCCTGCATCCGTCGCGTTATTGATACCTTCCGACACGATCGCAATGGACGATGCCAGTGTCCCGATCATTATTTTCACTGCTGCGATCAGTAAGTTCACTAATATTCCGACCACAGACGTTCTTATTATCCGTTCCTGACGGCTTGATTCATTCATAATACACCTGTTCCTTCTTTTTTTCTGTATTTATGATAACATGCCGGCATTTCATTTACAAGATAACACAGAATGTTCGTTCCCTTACATTCTCCGGCATACAAAATATTGATATCATTCCCAGCAAAGGATTTATGCTGCATCAGATGAACCGCAAAGATGTAAACGAAACATATGGAAACACCGCGTGATATCAATCTGGAAGATCTGTAAAAAAACCGTGCTGCTATTGTGAACTACCCATTGTCTAAAGCCAATGGGCTTCCTGCTTCGCAGACCTCGTAACCTACTATCTCCACAGGCGTTAATTCGGGCAGTCCCTGCCCTATA
>OLPQ01000128.1_pt1 | contig 66458 bp, 77 predicted proteins | sample 1672451 | NCBI WGS metagenome assembly OLPQ01 (sample SAMEA3136687, study PRJEB25190) | human gut metagenome | biome: human gut; feature: human-associated habitat; material: faeces | place: Austria | collected 2013
TTGTTTCCTTCAAGGACTGAGAGGCCGCTTCCCAGTTAATAAATTAAATCCCAATACACTTACATTGAAATCCACCCAAATGCATTTGCTATCGAACTGACCAGAATAATAATAGCAAAGATTGGGCACAGATACTTGATCATTACGACAAATATCTTCTTTCTGCGGAATTTACTTTCCCCATGCCGGATTTCTTCTTCCATACGATCCACACCAACTACTTTAGATACAAATAAACTTGTCATCAACGCAGCAATCGGCATCATTACAGAATTGGTAAGGAAGTCAAAGAAGTCCAGGAACTGCATTCCGATAATCTTTACGAATGATAATGGTCCATATCCAAGGCATGACAATGTTCCGAGAATAATCATAATGAATCCCACAATAACCGTGGATTTTTTACGACTCCATTTTAATTCGTCTTCTACAGTAGAAACTGCACTTTCTGTTAATGCGATAGAACTTGTAACAGCAGCAAATAATACAAGTAAAAAGAACAGGATTCCTGCAAACGTTCCAAATCCCATGCTGTTAAACACCTTTGGAATTGTAATAAACATTAATGACGGACCTGCCTGCAGCGTATCCGGATCTCCACCTGAGAATGCAAATACAGCCGGAATAATCATCAGACCAGCCATAATTGCAATTGCAGTATCAAATACTTCAACATTCCTTGTCGAATCTTCGATGGACGTGTCTTTTTTCATGTAAGAGCCAAATGTGACCAAAATACCCATAGCAATTGACAGAGAATAGAACATCTGTCCCATGGCTGTTACAACCGTCATCCATGAAAAGTTTTTAGGATTTGGTACAAGGAAGTATTTCACACCAGCCAGCGCACCCGGTCTTGTCACCGAATAGATTGCAATGATCACAGACAGTACCACCAGTATCGGCATCATAAACTTGGAAACACGTTCAATTCCATTACGGACACCCGCATAGATAATGATCAATGTGAACATACAGAAAACAATAAAGCATATTTCCGTAGAAAGACCATTGGATATAAAGTTTGAAAAATATCCATCTTCTGCTAATTTTGCGCCATTCCCTTTCAGGTATTCCACAAAATATTTAATTACCCATCCACCGATGACAGAATAATACGGTACGATCAACACAGGAATAATTGCATTGATCCATCCACCGAACGACAACCATCCAGCCTTTTTGCCAAAGGCTTTAAACGCACCAACCGGACTCTTTCTTGTCATACGTCCAAGAGCTGATTCCGCAACGATCATTGTATAACCAAATGTCAGCGCAAGCAGGATGTAGATCAGGAGGAATATACCTCCACCATATTTTGCGGCCAGATAGGGGAATCTCCAGATATTTCCCAGACCGACGGATGCGCCTGCCGCAGACAGAACGAATCCTATTTTTCCTGAAAAGGAACTTCTGTTATTTTTTTCTTTTTCCATCTCTCTTTCAGTTCTGATTTTCCATGATTACAATCAATCAGAACTTTCCCTCTTTCTTATCAGATTATATTATCAGACATTGATTATTCTTATATGCCAGACGATTTATTTTATCACATTTACGCAGTGAAGTCACTAGTAATTTACAGATATCGCATTTGAAAAAGATCCCCGTCAAATGACGGAGATCTTTTTCAAATCATTTTATGTATTTTATTTATCGTATTCGTTCATCCACTTGATCAGCTCTACGCAGTAATCATCGTGTCTGTCTACGAATGTTGTATGTCTTGCTCTCTCCCAGAGGATCCATTTAGAATCCGGGATTTCATCTGCCATAGTCTTTGCAACTAATGGTGAGCACAGATCAGAGATACCACTCATGATCAGTGATGGAATTTTGATCTCGTGAAGTCTGTCGATGTACTCGAAGTCTTTCAGTGTACCAGATGGAACGAATTCGTTCGGTCCCCATCCATACAGATAAGCTTCTCCACCGGATTTCTTAGGTCTTGTACAGCACTCTGGAAGATCTTCTCTCCAGTAATTACAGTATCTGTCCATATAGTTATCTACTGCTTTCAGATAAGCTTCTCCTGTGAAGTCATTGCGCTCCAGAGCATCGTTGATTGCTGCCTGATCCTCTTCAGACATCATCTTAATTCTACGCATACCTTCTCTTGCCCACAGGCTGCTGCTTGGATGTCCGGAAGAAATGATGAAGGATTTTACCCCTTCTGCTCCACGCTCGATGGCATATGCAATCTGCATCATTCCGCCCCATGACTGTCCGATAATGTGGCATTCTTTTAATCCAAGGTGTTCTCTTAAAGCATCTAATTCATCCAGCCAGAGATCCTGTGTCCACATCTCCGGATGTCCGTCAAGATAAGATTTACCACATCCTAACTGGTCGTACATAACGATCATACGATCATCATCATCTGCAACGTTATCCAGGACTTCATAATAGTTGTGTGTAGATCCAGGTCCACCGTGTAAGCAGATCAACGGAGCTTTTCCGTTATCTTTCTGTTCTCCAACGATTCTGTAATATGTCTGATAGCCATGGAAAGGCATATATCCTTCTGTAATTTTTGCCATTTTACCTATTCTCCTTTTCTTAAAAGACGCCGCAGACCGCTGGTCCGCGGCATTTTTTTATTATAATTTTCTGACACCCCTTGTCAGTTAAATTTTCTTATGAGTAAGTAAAGTTACTTACTTGCAGCTTTTTCTATGTACTTTAGAAGTATTAGATAGCTCTTGTGTATTCTTTCAGCCATTCTCTTTCTTCATCATTCAGATATGGACCAACCTTCTCGTAGCAGGCTTTGTGATAATCATTCAGCCATTCTTTCTCTGATCTTGTCAGTTCTTCCGGATCGATACCATCAAGGTCGATTGGTACGAAGTTCAGAGTCTCAAAGTGCATGAACTGTCCATATTTATTCTTCTCACCGTTTACAGTAAGCAGGTTGTTCTCGATACGGATACCAAAATCTCCTTCTTCATAGATTCCCGGCTCATCTGTAATTACCATACCAGGCTCAAACTGATGATGTTCGTTCTTAGAAGGAACGATGTACCAGCGGAATCCTGTTGGCGGCTCGTGGATACTTCCAAGATATCCGAAACCATGTCCGGTTCCGCACTGGAAGTCTTTGTTCATATCCCAGATTGGCTGTCTTGCCAATACATCCAGAGACCATCCGTGGTTACCATAGAGGAAGTTTGCTGCGCTTAAGTGCTGCATTGCTCTGTATACAGCTGTGTAATATTTCTTCAGTTCCGGTGTGATATGTCCCAGTACTGTTGTTCTGGTAATATCAGTAGAACCTTCATAATATCCGCCGCCTGTATCGCTCAGAAGCATACCGCCTTCTTTTAATACAACGTCTGTCTCTTTAGACGGTGCATAATGCATCATTGCAGCGTGCTCACCGAAAGCCTGCAGAGGTTCGAATGAGTCACGGATATATCCTTCCTGTTCTGCACGCAGAGCTGTCAGTTTATCTGAAGCAGAAAGCTCTGTAATCTCCATCTTGTCATAATTTTTCTTAACCCAGTAAATGAACTTCGTCAGTGCAATACTGTCTTTCAATTCTGCATTTTTGATATTTTCAATCTCAACAGCATTCTTAATTGCTTTCATCAAGATAGTCGGATTAGCTCCTTCTACTACCTTACATGGAAGACTCTTATACAGTGCATAGTTCATCTTCATCGGGTCAATCAGTGCAACCTCATCTGCACCAATCTTCTTAGCATCTTCGTAAATGTCATTGTATGGATGAATGTTGACATTATTCTTTGCCATCTCTTCTCTGATGCGGTCATTCAGTTTGTTGTCATCGATATACAGATCTACACTGTCTTTACGTACGATCACATAGTCCAGTACCAATGGGAAGAAGTCAATATCATCTCCTCTGAAGTTCAGAAGCCATGCGTTATCATCCAGAGACGCAATCAAATGTACCGTTGCTCCGTATTCAGCCATCTTCTCACGAACTCGTTTCAGCTTGGATGCAACATTCTCTCCTGTGTATTTGTCTTCCAGGAAGAAACAAGGTTTCTTAGAAAGAGACGGGCGGTCTTCCCAGATCTGGTCGATCAGATCTACTTCATATTCGATCGTGATATTCTTTGCACCCAATACTTCTTCATATTCCTGTCCTTCACCCATAGAAAGGACACGACCATCAAATGCGACCTTACCGCCTTCCGGGATCTTCTGGGCAAGCCATTCTGTTGTAGAAGGTGTATCATCAACGAACATCTTCATCAGACGTACTCCACTGCCTTCCATCTCTGTCAGTGCCTGTGTGAAATATCTTCCATCTGTCCACAGACCTGCATCATCTTTTGCGATTACAGCCGTTCCGTAAGAACCACTGAATCCAGTAATGAACTTTCTTGCTTTGAAATGCTCTCCTACATACTCACTTTGATGGAAATCTGCAGTTGGTACAACATATGCATCGATATTCTGCTCTGCCATCAGTGCGCGAAGCTTTTCAATACGCTTTGCTACTTCTGTCATTCTGTTTTCCTCCTTAGCTACATAGTCCATCTCTTTGCCTGTAAAATGAATTTTCACTTTCCCCATCGGCAGTTTATTTATAGACTACGTTCTATATCTGGTTAAAATTATAACACTTTCAGAAAATGTTGCAACACAAAATGTAATCATTTTATCTTTTTTTCACTATTTTATACAAAATTCAGTCAAAAAAAGAGACGACCAAAACCGATCGTCTCTTTTTTATCATTTTTCAAAAATTAATCCTGAGCAATGATTTCTTTTTTGTTGTATGAACCACAAGCCTTGCATACTCTGTGAGGCATCATTAATTCGCCACACTTGCTGCATTTTACCAGGTTTGGTGCGCTCATTTTCCAGTTTGCTCTTCTTTTGTCTCTTCTTGCTTTAGAAGATTTATTCTTTGGACAAATTGACATAGGTTACACCTCCTTAAAATTCTTAAATACATCACGGATAACTGACATTCTAGGGTCGAGCCCCGTATCTTCACAGTTACAGGTACCTTTATTCAGGTTCTGACCACATACGTTGCAAATACCTTTACAGTCTTCGCTGCATAGAATTTTCGTCGGCCACCCTACCAATAACTCGTTGTAGACCAATTGCTCTACATCTAAGCTATATCCGTCAATATAGTTATTCTCGTCTAAATCTTCTGACTGATCATATGCATCTGACTCTGTATCAATCTTATGCTTGAAGTCAAGTGTCACCTTCACTTCTACATCTTCCAGACATCTGTCACACGGAGCAAAAGATATAATCTCAGCTTTCCCGGTCACTTCAAGCTTACGGTCGCCTGCATATTCTACCGACAACTCAAGCGGTGTCTTATCTGTAATCACATAATTTCCCATCTCAGACCTGAAACAAGTCATTTCAATCGGAACAGATTGATGTATTGGTTTATGCTGTTCAGACAGAACGTCGGATAGGTTTAATATCATAGTATCGTCTCCTATTCACACACTAGACTATTATATCATGTAATTTTGATTTGTCAACAATAAATTATTAAACTAATTTAACTGTTTCACGGGCAATTGCCAACTCTTCGTTTGTTGGAAGGACGATAATTTTTACTTTTGAATCAGGTGTAGAGATAACTGCCTGCTCACCGATTGCTGCTTTGTTCTTTTCTTCGTCAACTTCAACGCCAAGGTATCCGAGGTATTCGCAGATCTCGCTTCTCATCTCCCATGAGTTTTCACCAACACCTGCTGTAAATGTGATTGCATCCACACCATTGAGTGCTGCTACATAAGAACCAATGTATTTGGCCACACGATATCTGTAAGCATCCAGTGCAAGTGCTGCTCTTTCATTTCCCTCTTCGCTTGCTTTTCTTACGTCACGGAAGTCAGAAGAAATTCCTGTCATTCCAAGAAGACCGGATTTCTTATTAAGAATTGTGAGCATCTCATCAACACTGATGTTCTCATGATTGCAGATGAACTGTACAACTGCAGGATCAACATCACCACTACGTGTTCCCATGATCAGACCTTCCAAAGGAGTCAGTCCCATACTTGTATCTACACATTTTCCACCGATAGAAGCAGAGATACTTGCCCCGTTACCAAGATGGCAGACGATAACTTTTGCGTCATCTTTTCCAAGCATCTTACATGTCTCGCCAGATACGAACATGTGGCTTGTTCCGTGGAATCCGTATCTTCTGATGCTGTATTTCTCATAGTATTCATATGGGATACCATACATAGCTGCTTTCTGCGGCATATTCATACCAAATGCTGTGTCAAATACTGCTACATTTGGTTTTCCAGGCATAGCTTCTTCGCAAGCTTCAATTCCGATTAAGTTAGCTGGATTGTGAAGTGGTCCGAGGTCAAAGCAGTCACGTACAACTTTTTTCACATCTTCTGTTACAAGTGTTGCGTCACTGTAAACAGTTCCCGCATGCAGTACACGGTGCCCGATTGCTGTAATCTCATCCGCATTCTCGATCACACCATGTTCGGAATCCATCAGGGCATCCAGTACAAGTTTTACTGCTACGCTGTGATCCGGCATAGCTGTTTCTACTACATATTTGTCCTTTCCGGTAGGTTTATGTGTCAATGCAGAACCTTCGATTCCGATTCTTTCGCAGAGACCTTTTGCGAGAACACTTTCATTCTCCATATCGATCAGCTGATATTTTAAAGATGAACTTCCACAGTTGATTACTAATACTTTCATTCTATTTTCTCCTTCTTAGATCTTACTGGTTCTGGCACTGAACTGCTGTAATTGCAACAACGCCTTCGATATCTTTCGCACTGCATCCTCTTGAAAGGTCGTTAACAGGTGCTGCGATTCCCTGTGTCATTGGTCCGTAAGCTTCTGCTTTTGCAAGACGCTGAACAAGTTTGTATCCAATGTTACCTGCATCAAGGTTAGGGAAGATCAGAGTATTGGCTTTTCCTGCAACCTGGCTTCCTGGTGCTTTAGCTGCTCCAACAGAAGGAACAAGTGCTGCATCAAGCTGCATCTCTCCGTCTAACATAAGATCCGGATTCTCAGCTTTTGCGATCTTAACAGCTTCCTGTACTTTTGTTACGTCATCGTGTTTTGCACTTCCCATTGTTGAGTAAGAAAGCATAGCAACTCTTGGATCAGCACCAACGAGCTGTTTGAAGCTTTCTGCTGAAGACTGAGCGATTGCTGCAAGCTCTTCGGATGTAGGATTCTGGTTCAGTCCGCAGTCAGCGAATACAAATGTTCCGTTCTCTCCCATATCACAATCAGGTACTACCATTACAAAGAATGCTGAGACGAGTTTTGTTCCTGGTTTTGTCTTCAGGATCTGAAGGCATGGACGAAGTGTGTCAGCTGTAGAGTGGCATGCTCCTGATACCATTCCGTCTGCATCTTTCATCTTAACCATCATTACACCATAGTATAAGTAATTAGTAAGAAGAATCTCTCTTGCCTGTTCTTCTGTCATTCCTTTTTTCTTTCTCAGTTCAACAAGTGTTGCTACATATTCATCTGTTTTCTCGTATGTAGCAGGGTCAACGATTGTTGCTCCTGTGATATCGAAATCCCCTTTATTCTTAGCGATCTCTTCTTCGCTTCCGATCAGGACCAGATTAGCTGTCCCTTCTTTTAAGATTGCCTCTGCTGCCTCATAAGTTCTGATGTCTTCGCTCTCTGGAAGAACGATTGTTTTTTTACAACTTTTTGCTTTTGCTTTGATTTCATCTATAAATCCCATGATAAATAGACTCCTTTCCAAATATTTTTCTCAGTATTTTCATTATAATACAAAGAGCCCTTGCGGACAAGGGCTCTTACGGTAATCTTATGTCTCTTTTTGCGTACAATGTACAATATTTATCCTGCTTTTGACAAAAACTATTGCAATTTCACAGTGTTATAAGCGAAATACGTAACTCACGATCGCAAAATATACACTGATCGTGCTGATATCAACCAGTGTAGAGATCAGCGGTGTCGCCATGATTGCCGGATCAAGTCCGATTTTCTTAGCGATCAGAGGGAGTGTACATCCGACTACTTTTGCGATCAACACTGTACAAGCCATCGTCAGACCAATGGTAAATGCCATCATGGCATCTCCCTGTCCCATCAACATGATACGGATTCCATTTACCACAGACAGTATGATGCTGATGCAGAATGCAATGCGGATTTCTTTCCAGATTACTTTAAACAGATCCGAAAATTCAATCTCTCCGACAGCAAGTCCGCGGATCACAAGTGTCGAGCTCTGCGATCCACAGTTTCCTCCGGTTCCGGTAAGCATCGGAACAAATCCTGCAAGCTGCGGCATCAGTGCCAGTGCATTCTCGTAGCTGTTCATGATCATCTGTGTTACCGTCGCAGACAGCATCAGAAACAACAGCCAGGGAATACGGCTCTTTACATGCTCGAATATTGATGTCCCGAAATACGAGTCTTCATTTGGATTGACACCGGCCATGATGCTGATATCTTCCGTTGTCTCATCCTGAAGTACCTGCATCGCATCATCAACGGTTACAATACCGACCATACAGTTTTCATGATCTACGATCGGCAATGCGATCAGACCATATTTTGTAATGATATTGGCAACGTCTTCCTGATCGTCTGTCGTACGGGCATACAACATATTTGTATCCATGATCTCTTCAACCGTCTTGGATTCACTGCTGGTCAGCAGTTCTTTTATGTCAACCTGCCCGATCAGATGACGTTGTTCTGTTACATAACAGGTATAAATCGTCTCCCGGTTGAGACCAACCTGTCTTATTTTTAATATGGAATCAGCAACCGTCATCTCTCTTCGCAGTGCAATATAATCTACATTCATCACACTTCCAGCACTGTCCTCCGGATACTGAAGAAGCTGATTGATCTGCTGACGTTTTTCCGCATCTGTCACCATCAGCAGTCTGTCTACCACGTTGGCAGGCATCTCTTCCAGCACATCAACGGTATCATCCAGATACATTTCCTCCATGATCTCTTCCAGTTCGGAATCCGTCAGTGCATTGATCAGGTCTTCGCGCATATCGCTGTTCATATATGAAAATGTCTCTGCCGCTTCTTCTTTTGCAAGCAGACGGAATACCAGCACCATGTGTTTCTGATCAAATTCTTCCAGAATCTCCGCAAGATCCACCGGATACATATTTGTTTCCAGTTCTTCTTTCAATTCTTTATATTCCCGGGCATCCAGCATATCCTTAATACGTTCTTCAGTCAGTTCTTCTCTGTCTTCTACATAATCAATATCATCGTCTTTTTGCCCGTCTGCCGTTAAGGCTTCCTCATTCATATTTTCTTCCATAATAATATGCCTCCTCCTTTCTTCGGATCTTGCCCGGCAAACATCCCATTTGCGTACCAAATCATTGTATAGTATAATCAATTTCAGAATGTTATACAAGGAGATTTTCATGAAAACTGTTGGACTTATTACAGAATATAACCCATTTCACAACGGACATCTTTATCATATAGAAAGAGCCAGGGAACTAACCGGTGCCGACCGGGTTGTAATCGTCATGAGCGGCGATTATGTACAGCGCGGAACTCCTGCGCTTCTATCCAAGCATTCCCGTGCGCATATGGCACTTCTAAACGGCGCATCGGCTATCTGCGAGCTTCCTGTCTGCTATGCATCCGGCAGTGCCGAATTCTTCGCCCAAGGCGCCATCTCTATTCTGGAAGGTCTGGGATGCATCGATACATTATGCTTTGGAAGTGAATGCGGAGAGCTTTCTGTTTTACAGCATATTGCACAGCTGCTTCTCTCCGAATCAGATACTTACAGCCATATGCTTCAGGATGCATTAAAAAAAGGACATTCTTTTCCTGCTGCCAGACACCAGGCTTTGGAAAAATTAACCGGTGATGCTTCCGTTTCACAGATTCTTTCTGAACCCAATAATATTCTTGGGATTGAATATCTGAAAGCACTAAAAAAGCAGAACAGCAGGATGGTACCATATACGTTAAAGCGGGACTCTTCCGGATACCATGACACAAAACTTCAGCCACAGTCAAGTTCCGCCTCTGCCATTCGGAATGCCCTGAGACATTGGGAGGAGCAGCCATTCAGCAGATATCCGGCAGATCCTCAGCAGACACCGGACGGATTCTCCGAACTGTTGCAGAACCAGCTTCCTGAAAACGCCCTGCGTCTGTTACGGGATGCATGGAATCAATCTTGTCCCATTGAAACAAATGATTTCTCCCTTTTATTAAAATACCGCCTGCTCTGCGAAACCCGGAGATCTCTATGTGAGTATCAAGATATATCCGAGGATCTTGCAAACCGTATCATCCGAAACCGGAATCAGTTTCTGAACTTCGAACAGTTCTGTCAGCTTTTAAAAACAAAAGAACTGACTTACAGCCGTATCAGCAGAGGTCTGCTGCATATTCTGTTAGCCGTAAAAAAAGAAGATATGTTGAGATACCGGGAATCTTCCTGCATCTATACCAGAATTCTTGGATTTCGTAAAGAACATGCCGATGTGCTGCGTCAGATAAAAGAAAACGCCAGCATTCCGGTTATTACAAAATTAGGGCAGACAGATTCGCTTCTTCCGGAAACAATACGAATGCTGGATCAGACCACTTTTGCATCAGATCTGTACGAAAGCGTAGTGTCCGACAAGTTCGGAATTCCTTTCATAAACGAATACCAAAAGCAGATCATACATGTATAGTATATAAATCATTCTTTCGTCAGCAGCGCTCCTTTCCTGTCCAGGCACAAAAACGTGTAGCATATGATAATATAAATTGTATTCATTATCATATGCTACACGTTTTTCTTATAGCTCTGTTCTCTTTTTAGTTCTTAAAGCTGTGTACAGGAGCAGGGATTCTTCCTTTTCTATTCACAAATGCACTGCAGTCATATTCATTGACCGGAATGATTGGTGCATAACCGAGAAGCCCACCAAATTCTGCCGTCTCTCCGACATCTTTTCCAATAACCGGAATCAGACGTACTGCGGTCGTCTTCTGGTTCACCATACCAATTGCCATCTCATCTGCAATAATTCCAGAAATAGTAGAAGCACTTGTCTTACCCGGAATCGCAATCATATCAAGTCCTACCGAACATACACATGTCATTGCTTCCAGTTTTTCAATTGTGAGTGCACCCATTTCCACTGCATCGATCATACCTTTATCTTCACTTACAGGGATAAAAGCACCACTCAGTCCGCCTACGTAAGAAGAAGCCATAACACCGCCCTTTTTAACCTGATCATTTAACATTGCAAGCGCTGCCGTCGTTCCCGGCGCACCAACACGTTCCAGACCGATTTCTTCCAAAATCTCTGCGACGCTGTCTCCAATTGCCGGAGTCGGTGCCAGTGACAGATCAATAATTCCAAATGGAATACCAAGACGTTTGGATGCTTCTCCGGCAACCAACTGTCCGACACGAGTCACCTTAAATGCTGTCTTTTTAATCGTCTCACATAACTCTTCGAAGCCTTTGCCCCGCACCTGTTCAATCGCATGCTTTACAACACCAGGTCCGCTGACACCGACATTGATCACAGCATCTCCTTCTGTTACACCAAGGAATGCACCTGCCATAAATGGATTATCGTCCGGCGCGTTACAGAATACTACAAGTTTTGCACATCCGAGAGAATCATTTTCTTTTGTTGCTTCAGCTGTTTTCTTTACAATTTCACCACACAGACGTACTGCATCCATGTTAATACCGGTCTTCGTTGATCCCACATTGATCGAGCTGCAGATACGGTCTGTACATGCAAGTGCCTGTGGAACCGAGCGTATCAGGTTCTCATCGCTTTTTGTCATAGACTTTGACACCAGCGCCGAATAACCACCGATGAAGTTTACACCGACTTCTTTTGCAGCTTTATCCAATGTCTTTGCAATCGTAACAAAATCCTCAGGACTTTTGCATGCCGCACCGCCGATCAGTGCTACCGGTGTTATGGAGATTCGTTTATTAACGATCGGAATACCAAATTCCTGCTCGATCTCCTCTCCGGTCTTCACAAGATCTTTCGCAACGGTAGTGATTTTGTTGTAAATATTTTCATTTAATTTATCAAGGTCTGCATCTATACAATCCAACAGGCTGATTCCAAGAGTAATTGTACGTACATCCAGATTCTCCTCTGCAATCATCTGATTTGTCTCATATACTTCATATCTGTTTATCATGTGTTTTTCCTGCCTTTCCGTGAATATTTTTAATTTGCTTATAATCTGTGCATTTTTTCAAATATTTCTTCTCTCTGACAGTGAATGGCAACACCGATAGAAGTTCCGATCTCTTCCAGCTCCTTTGAAACCACAGCCACTTCTTTGCTGCAATTTGTTACATCAACAATCGTCATCATATTAAAGTATCCATCTACGATAGTCTGAGAGATATCAAGGATATTAACATTTGCTCCTGCAAGATACTCACATACTTTTGCAATAATACCTACGGTGTCTTTTCCTACAACTGTGATTACACATTTCTTCATGATTTGTTTTCCTCCTATTGTCTTCGCCATTGTTTCTTTCTTACATTCTACTTTTCTTATAATGCAATGATATCAGATACCTGATCCCGTTTAGCTACCATCATCGGAATGTCATTTCCCTTATAAGGATTATCACCAATGCTGATTTCCAGTCTGACCGTCTCATATGCCAGTTCTTCATAATTATTCTCTTTACTTAAATGTCCAAGAACGACATACTGCAAGTCATCATGTAATATATCGCAAAGAAGCTTTCCTGACAATTCGTTAGACAGATGTCCCTTATCTCCCATAACTCTCCGTTTCAGGGGGTATGGATATGGTCCTACTTCCAACATATGTATGTCATGATTTGCTTCCAGAACGACCGCATTCAAATCTTTTAGATGTTCTACGGTATAATCATCATATATTCCAAGGTCTGTTGCAACTGCGACTGCCTTTTTTCCATTATCTATCCGGTATCCGGATGGTTCGTTCGCATCATGGGAGATTGCAAACGGATCAATATTCAGTGTTCCCAGTGAAAATGGCTGATCTATATCTACCTCGTGTAATAGTCCATCCGGAAGGTTTCCTAATTTTTTATAATTACGGATTCCCGCAATAGTTCCGGGTGTCGCATAGATTGGAATCTCATATTTTCTGCTGAACACACCAAGTCCCTGAATATGATCCACATGTTCATGTGTGATCAGGATACCTTCCAGTTCATCTCCTTTTATCTCCAATTTTGCCAACCCTTCTTCTATCCTTTTCTTGCTGATACCGGTATCAACCAGAAGATGAGTCTGATCATCTCCTATATAGATGCAGTTTCCACTGCTTCCACTTGCAATACTGCATAATCTCATATTAAATATTATCTGCCTTTCTATAAGTCTTCTATGATCTTATTCAGCTGGATCTTTGTCTCTTCAAACTGTCCGCTGTTATCGATCACCCGGTCACAGTGACGCATGAACAGATCTTTCGGAAGTTGTGCTTCGAAAATCTGATCCACTTTACAGTCCTCATATCCTCTTGCATATTTCAGACGTTTTCTGCGGATCGAATCTTCCACATACACATACCAAAGTTCATCACAGATCTCCTCATAATGATCCTCGATCAGAAGTGCTCCTTCAATCAGCATCAGATTCGTACTTTTGCGTTCTTCTCTTGCAATCTTCTTCTGAATTTCTTCTTTTACTTTTGGATGTACAATCCCATTCAGTACAGAAAGTTCAACCCTGTCGGAAAAAACAATGTCTGAAAGCTTTGTCCGGTCTAACTCTCCTTTTTCATCCAGAATCCCTTCTCCGAAATGCGCAACAATTTCATCAAAGCATTCTGTTCCTTTTTTCTGCAGTTTCTTTCCTACTTCATCTGCCATACAAATAGTCGCACCATATTTATTATTCAGATATTCCAAAATCTGTGTTTTCCCTGCGCCTACTCCTCCGGTAATTCCTATAATCTTCATCTCTCACACCTCTTATTTTGCTTCGTACCAGTTCACTCCTGTATGCATGTCTATTTCAAGCGGCACCTTTAATTTGGCCGCATGTTCCATCTCTTCTTTTAAAATCTTTTGAACTGCTTCCAGTTCCGGTTCGTATGCTTCTATCAGAAGTTCATCATGCACCTGTAAGACAAGTCTTGATTTCATCTTCTGTTTTTTCAGTTTCTGATTCACCCGGATCATTGCAATCTTTATGATATCTGCTGCCGCTCCCTGAATCGGAGAATTCATTGCCACCCGCTCTCCGAACGAACGTTGCATAAAATTACTGGAAGAAAGCTCCGGAACCGGACGTCTTCTTCCGAACAGTGTTACCACATACCCTTCTTCTTTTGCATGTGTCACTGCATGATCCAGAAATGTCTTGATTCCCGGATAGGTTGCAAAATAATCATCAATATATTTTGCAGCCTCTTTTCGTGTAATGCTCAGATCCTGACTCAGTCCAAATGAACTGATTCCATACACAATACCGAAATTTACGGCTTTTGCATTCCTTCTCTGCTGCGGAGTCACCTCATCAAACGGTATATGAAATACCTGCGATGCTGTAATACGGTGAATGTCACTTTGTTCTTTATATGCCCGGATCAGATGCTCATCTCCGGAACAATGTGCCAATACGCGAAGTTCGATCTGTGAATAATCGGCATCCACGAACCGGTATCCATCTTCCGGAATGAATACTTTACGGATCAGGCGGCCAAGCTCCATCCGCACCGGAATATTCTGAAGATTTGGTTCTGTACTGCTGATTCTTCCGGTTGCCGTGATCGTCTGATTGAATTTTCCATGAATCCTTCCATCATCCTGAATATAATTTGCCAGTCCGTCCGCATATGTGGATTTGAGCTTTGTATACTGTCTGTATTCCAAAATCTTTGCAACTACCGGATGTTCCGGCGCCAGTTTTTCAAGAACATCTGCAGCAGTGGAATAACCCGTCTTTGTCTTTCGCCCACCCGGAAGCTTCATATTTTCAAACAATACCGCTCCCAGCTGTTTTGGCGAATTAATATTAAATGTTTCACCAGCCTCTTCGTAGATCTCCTTTTCCAGATCAGCGATCTTGCCGGCGAGCTGATTGCCATACTGTTTTAATGCCTCTGCCTCAACGCGGATACCATTCTGCTCCATATCGAACAATGTAAATACCAGCGGCATCTCAATTTCCCGGAATAAGGTATCCATCTTCGTATCCGCCAATTTCCGGCTCAGGACTTCTACTGATGCATAATTTGTATAAGCTTCATAGCAGACCTTTATTTCCTGATCTGCCTTTTCATCAACCATCAGGTCCAGATGTTCTCTCGCAACATCTTCCCATGTATAATTATTCTTAAGTGGATTCAGCAGATATGCAGCCACACTCACATCAAAACAATTTTCCGGTTTCCGGATCTTAATCTGATCCATTGATTCTTTCAGATGAAACATCGAAAATGTATCTGTCGTTTCTGCCACATCTGCAAGCTTTTCCAAAAGCCATTCTCCTGATATATCATTCCCAGTTTTTATACAAAAGCCTGCTTCATTTGAGAAGCACAGACCGATACCTCCGAGTCCGGCCTGATCTGCAAATAACGGCAATACATTTTCCATATCTTTAAAAAGTACTGTTCCTGTCGTCTGTGCCTTTTCAGCCTTTGCAAAAATCTCTTCTGCCTCTCTTTTTGAAGTGATAATCCTGAAACCATCCTCGATCTTATTTGCCGGTGCCGCAACATCGAATCTGGAAAGAAGATTTTTAAACTCTAGTTTCTGAAAGAAGACATATGCTTCCTCAGTGTATATGTTACCCAGTTTTGCTTCTGAAAGTTCATATGAAAACTCAGCATTCACATTGATTGTTGCAAGTTCTTTGCTGAGCACCGCAAGATCCCAGTATTCATTTAATGATTTAGACGCTCTCGGCGGCTTCAGTTCTTCCACATGATCGTGCGCCGTTTCTATCGAGTGATACTGTGTAATGATCTTTGTCGCAGTCTTTTCCCCGATACCAGGAACTCCCGGAATATTATCTGCCGTGTCGCCCATTAACGCTTTCAGATCGATGAATTCTTCCGGTGTCACCTGATAGCGTTCAAAAACATCTTTGGCATAGTAATCTTCTATCTCCGTTCTGCCCTGCTTTGTCTTCGGAATTCGGATCTTTACATGCTCAGTCGCCAGCTGCAACAGATCACGGTCTCCGGAAATAACCACAACTTCCATATCCTTGCGCTCACAACGCTTGGAAAGTGTACCGATCAGGTCATCGGCCTCCAGCCCCGCACATTCGATCGTCTTCACTCCCATTGCCTGAAGCACTTCTTTGATCACAGGAACCTGCTGCCTTAGTTCATCAGCCATCGGCTTTCTGGTGCCTTTATATTCTGCATACATTTTATGTCTGAAAGTCGGAGCATGGACATCAAATGCTACCGTCAGATAGTCTGGTTTTTCTTCTTCCAGAAGTTTAAACATAATCGTCAGAAATCCATATATTGCATTTGTATGAAGGCCTTCTGCATTCGTCAGATCCGGCAGCCCGTAAAAGGCACGGTTCAAAATACTGTGGCCATCTATCAGAACAATTTTACTGCTCATTTTATCTCTCCACCTAAATAGTTCATTTTCTTATAAAATCACTATCTTACTATACACCAATTTGCTTCTTTTTAAAAGGCTAATTTTTACTCCTACTTATTCTTCCCTTATCTGTCACATTCACCTTTTCTTTTTTTAAAAAAAAGATTGACAGACGATACATTTATAGTTATAATTTATTTTGTTGTGTGAACAACACATATGCGGATATGGCGGAATGGCAGACGCACAAGACTCAAAATCTTGCGGAGGTGACTTCGTGTGGGTTCAAGTCCCACTATCCGCATTGAACTCAAACTGAAAAAATGCCGGAAACTCAATGGTTTCCGGCATTTTCTTTTAATCTAAATCTCTGTATGGGACACTCATGGGACAAATTGTTTTTTTAATCTAGCATCCAATATTCTTACAGTCCAAGCAAAACTCTCCATGTGTTCTGGCCAACTACGCCATCCGCCTGAAGTTCATGTGCTTCTTGACAATCTTTTACTGCTGTTTCTGTTTTGCCCCCGAAGATTCCATCTACAGAACCACAATCGTAGCCGAGGTTGTTTAACCTCTCCTGGATCAGTTTTGTGATGTCACCTCTCGCTCCTATTCTGCAAGTCGGGCAACCAGCAAGCGTATTTTTCCCGGCTATTCCATCAACAGTCTGGTTTGAGAATCCTTGAGCATTGCACGCCGCTTGCAATCTCGCAACCCAAGAGTTATTGGCTTTTGCTGATGATCTTGTATTGTACGCATTGTTAAGTTTGGCTCTTGTGACTTCACCGGCAAGGCCATCTTCTTTGATTCCTACGTTATGCTGGAACTTCTCAACGGCCGTATAAGTTTCTTTTCCATACTTTCCATCCGCACCGGAAGGTAAAGAATACCCAATAACAATAAGTTTTTGCTGTACATCCTCAACTTCTGCTCCCGTGTCACCGATCTGTAGCCATGTACGTTTAGTTTCCTCTTGGCTCGGAATCGTTGCTACAGGTGTCCGTGTTGCTCCTCCCCAGTCTGGAATACCATATCCAATAATCAACGGTGAATCCACATTGATCTGTCGATCGCAGAGCATATCATTTCGATTGCCTTCTCTTACAGTCAGGATATTTCCATTACGTGCGATAATCGTTCCTACATGATCTGATATCAGATCCTTATTCCAGTCATAATAGATGATGTATCCCGGCTGTGGATTGTACGCATCTGTGTAACGTCCTACCCATTTTCCTCGCTGTTTCCATATATTAATACCGGTCGGGCAGTAACAGGTATTCGGTACTTTACCGGCATTTCCTGATGCATAAGCAGCTGCAGACACTGTAGCATGGCACCATGGATCTGTGCGTTTCATTTTATAAGATCCGGCCGGACGCTGCGAATTATAAATATCTATGATAATATCGTCCTGATTCTTCGCCTCACTGTATCCATACCATTCCTTTAATTTCTTTTCATATTCTATCCATCCCATATATTTCTCCTAAAAAAAGAGGACGATTACTCGTCCCCTGAATCCTTATTCTCTTTTTCATCTACATTTATCCGATCTTCTACCTGCGATCTGATGTGCCTTACAAGTGGCTGTAAGAATGCCGGAATGTTCACTTTCATATCCTGAATATTCTCTAAAATTGAAATAATTTCATTGCAAATTAACCACATTGCTGTAACACATGCCACCAAGAATGTCATCGGTGATTTCCATCCTATTGTTGTGGATGCATATAATAACATTTCATCGATCACGGCTCCTACTACCACCAGCATCCACATAGATACCTTTTTGAAGATACCTCGAATGCTCTTGTAAGAATTAATATCCTCTTTTCTATATTTACTTGCCATAAGGCCTGTAATATAATCAATCACATTGCATCCTACCAATAGCAGTACTGGCACCGTCAGGACACCCAAGAGTGCTGATAAAAAGGCGAACACCGCCGTGAACATCGCTTTGATATAATTTGCCTGTTCCATTTTCATATACCTCACTTCCTTCTTATTATAAAATTATGTATAAAAATAAGACCCTTTAAGGTCTTGCTCTAATCTCTCTCATTATCATTTCCTCTTAGTTTCCCGGATCTGCCGGACGGAAACTACAAAACAAGAGCGGTCACCCCGCCCTTATACGATGCAACGTCTATGATCATTTTTAACATTCGCCTTAGATACTTCTGCGTAGATCATTGTTGTTGCAATATTAACATGTCCAAGTATCATATCATAAGAGAAAATATTCTTCCAATAATTAATGGGTTAAATTTCTACCCCTAAAATGAATTATTAAATTCCGCATGCCCAATATTAGTTTAGAAAGAACTTTGATACTTGTCCGGCTATAAAATTCCCCATCTGTTCATAATCCGAAGCCTCTTTCATATGTGCATAATTCCCGCCGCCACCGCTCAACTCTGACCAACTGTTTAACAGTGAGCATCCATACCAAGATGCATATCCTACATTCATATCTTTGCACAATACGTTGACTAACAACCATATAACTGATTAGCAACCGATTGAATTTACAAACTGCGCTGCATAATTACCCATGCGCACATAGCCAAGATTATTTGGGTGTAATCCATCAACCGTATATGTTGAAAGAAAGAGAGACATTACCTAATCGATCCTCTCTTTTACTTTTATCTTGCTTATATTTCTGTAATTCTGTATGTGCTTTCAAGCCTACTTGCATCTTTGATATTTGCAGAAACTACGTATGTATGTTTCTTATAAAATTTATCTTTACACTTTATTTGAAATATCATTTTTAAATTTTCCCCTAAAAAACTATCGTTTATAAACTCGATTCTGTTTTCTGTGCATCCAAGTACTTCAAATCTTTTCAATATTACTTTTTTCGATTCACAAATACATTCTCCCTCTACGCTTTCGACTTTAAAATTACTAACTTCTAAATCGTATGCTACATTATCTGATATATTCCCAATGGACAGATTTAAATTGCCAAAATTACCTGCACAATGCAAGTTTTTTATTACAAATATCGGCATTTCTTTTTCGTGTTCCATTTCATCTATTTTTGCCTGTTTTGCATCGGATTCTTTTTTAATTTCATAATTTTGATACAATGCAAGCATACTTAATGATGTAGTCCCTAAGAATCCTAAGATTGCACCATAATACGTCAATACACTATCAGCTTCCCACTCCGGTTCTAAAATTTTACATGGTGCCGGAATCTTAAAGCATATATTTATAGTTATAGGAATTCCGAATATAAGAACCACGACACTTAAAATCATTATGACAATCGCCTTTCTATGGTGATTTTTAAGCCATTCAAAGAAATTATTCAACACAATTCGCTCTCCTTCCACCGCCATTATACAGCAGAAAGAGAAAATCCTCAATTCTATAGTTCGTCCTTACACAATTTTCTAAAATGAATTCTTAAATTCCACTGCCCCACTGGGCAGTAGAATTTACTCTCGCACTGGAATTTTTTAAACTTGTGTGTACATGCCTGTGCAATAATTAAATACTGTTATTTTTGTGCATTTACTATTTAGTTAAATTATTAAATGCCCCTTTAGTTAATTAGATTCAAACACACTTCCAATTTTAGCTGATAAATATTTTGACCAAACTAAATATCCCTCTTCTGTAAAATGTGTTACATCACATCTTAGTGACTGATTAAATGCATTAACACCACACCCATCATTTGAAATAAAAGCAATACCATTTATATTGCAATACGTTTCTATAGCTTTGTTTAAGCCTTGTGTGTTAAAATCAGAATCTGTATCACCATATTTTAATATTGGTTCTGCAAATTCACCTAATCGTGTTGTAGAGCCAATTACAATTATTTTACATTTTGGATTGTTTTTCCATATATATTCTAAGCACATTTTTAATCGTCCTAAAATTGTATTAGGGTTATCTGCGTTAAGTGTTCCTAATTTTGTTCTGTGGTTTGTGTGGTCATTTAATCCATATGCAAGTGTAATTAAATCTGCATCAGTTATATCTGTTTTTTTAATTGTGTCTAAGGCTGTATTGTCACCATAATTCAAATATCCCTGTCCTGGTACACCTTTATTTAAGCAATACATATTATGTCGATTAGCGTAATACTCAGGATATCTTATTTCACTTCTGCCAATTAAATGCGAGCCGTCACCATCTGTTAATGAGCCATAAGTCATGCTATCACCGAATGCTATATACTTTCCTATGGTAACATTGTCAACGTCATCAAGATACCATGTAATTTCCATAGGTTCTGATTCATGTGCAAGCCCAATACAAGATTCAGAGAAATATCCAATATCAGCTCTTCCCTCTCTCATAGCAATTTTTTTATAATCAATTACATATTCTTTACCATTATCAATTAATAAGGTGGTATCATCATTATTGACGAATGTTAGATTGTGTACACTTGATTCTGGAATATCTAATTTTATATTAGAATATTCCGTTAATCCCTCTGTAACGTCAGCATTAATATCATAACTGTATAGTGTTCCTAGTTTTGAACCAATATTAACAAGTAAATAATAATCTGTATTTGATAATATACTGTGACCTTTTGCAAGAATATAAAAGCCTTCGTGTCTTGTTTTAAAAATAGGCTTTTTACAAATTATGCCGTTTATAAATAGGTTTGTACTTGTTGAATTAAAAGTTATTTTATTTTTTTTAGGCATAGCAAGATTTTCTATTCCGTTACCTATTGTATAAAAATCTTTTAATTCTAACGGATTATCGTTCTGAATAAACGCATTTAGCATGTTTTTATTTACAACCTTTATAGCTTCGATATAATCTAAAGCTGTTATTATCATTGGTGCATTAGGCGATATATGTGCTACTTCTGTATTTTCCGAACTGACAGCAATCCATCTACACTGTGACGGGACTACAACATTTTCTGCCACTGTATTTGTAACTACAACTCTTTTACCATTATAACTAACACTGCCTAATGTTGGCTCTTCGTAAAAGAAATCATAAGTAAAACCGCTATTTGATGTATGTTCAACGTTAATTACACTATTAGGTATCACATTGAAAATATAAACATGATAATTTTTTTCTGCTTTAATAGTTGATGTTTTGTCTAATAAATAGTCCTCTAATACTTTATCATTAGCACCTAATGATTTATATAAATTAACTATGTCTTCCTTTAGTGAACCTGCCTGCTTCCGCACTGCTTCACCTGCAGTGCCATATATCGTGCCATCTGCTCCTACGCGAATGTCTTTTAATTCTGCGTCCCCTGTCGTAGATCCGGCCGGAAGTTTTGCCAAATTATCAATCCTCTTTCGCTCCACATCAATCTCTGCTTTTCGCTCTGACTTCTCCGTAGCGTCTGCCTGCGTGCGTTCATTCCTCTCCGTTTCATCTGCCTGTGTACGTTCATTCCTCTCTGTTTCATCTGCTTTTTTTCTTTCGCCTGTCTCTTTTCCAATGTTAGACACCAGCTGCTCTATAAGTGTCTGCTGCTTTTCTTCTTCATCATCCGGGAATCCCATTGCATCAGAACATTTTACTTTTTCCTTGAACGAAATCAAAGCCTTATCCTCGTTGATCACCCTGATCTGGAGTTCATTCATCCCTACCTCAAAGAATTCTCTTCCAGGTGTGAATGAAATCACGTTACCTTTCACATCACATAACTGCGAGTTCGGTTTCTTCATTTTCCTGTTGTACGAATATGCGACAGCAGCGGCCGTAGCAGGAATGTCAAAATCCCTTACCGTGAATTCTATACCTACCATATCCGTCCCTTTTGTGACTTCTATCGGTATTTTGATTGTATTTCTGAGTACGTACACATCTCTTTTGATTGTATTCAATTCGTTTTCCTCCTTATCCCGGAATCCATCTAACTATATATACTCCTTCCGGTTCTACTGCTCCACCGCCTCCTGGCAGTCTTAACACATAGTTCCAAGGATAGTTATAGTAGTTCCTTACATAGATCTCTTTTCCAGTCTGATCACCTGTTGCTCCTCCGGTAGCTCCACCATGCTCATTCTGACTTGCATTAACAACTTGTCCATTCCCAATGGACATTGCTGTGTGGTGAACCGTATTCAGCAGCACATCTCCGCGTTGTATGCCTTCACCTGTTGTCAGATTAACACTGCTCGTCACATCCTTAAATCCCGCTGCAAGAAAGACATTGTACATCGTTCCTGTAGCTGGTGTGTATCCTGGTCTCGTGTTCAGTCCTGCTTGATAATACGCCCAGCATATAAGAGACGAACAATCGTAGTCCGGTCCATCTCTATGCGTCTGATCATATCCGTGACTATCATCAGACGCTATGTTGATCGCCCACTGGACAGCTGACTCAACAGCTTTCGAATTGGTATCATACTTACTTAGCAAGTTATAATAATATCTTGCCTGTGATCGTCTGGTTGCTTCTACTTCTACACCGGCACGTTCGAAGTTCTTCAGGAACGCACTCGCCAACCATTCCGGTGTCTGGCTCGACTTTTTAAAAGCACTCCAGGACAGATTATATGCAGATGTCGCAATCCACTGCCCGGATGATCCGGATAATGCATCTATCCAATACAACTGTCCGTTCGGATCTGTAATTCCATATCCATTCGCACTCGCCCAGTTTGTATAATTCGTAGCCGGTGTCCATTGCACCAGTCCAAATCCGCCGGAATAGTTTCCTTCTTTCAAACTTTGCCATACTCCCGGATTCAGCCATGACTCGGACTGCATATTCCCACATATTCCAGCTATTGCATTCAAAGTCCATCCCTTTGCGGAGAAATATTTATACACTTCTACCGCATTCGCATCCATCTGGCTCTGGCTTAATATGAAATTCCCTATCGTCCATCCCATCAGAAGTCACCTTCCTTTGTGTGGCCACCGGTTATTCCTCCAGCTGATACATCTATGTACGTCCCGTCCGAGAATTCAAGTCTTCCGGTTTTTCCTGTACCGTTCGCAAATTGGATTTTAGGAGTGTCAATGTATGTGCAGTCTTTCGTAAGTCTTAATATCGTCTTCGCATTTGTCACGTCTGTCGCCGTTCCGCCTACCGTAAATGAAAGCATTGGACCCACTCCGTTCGGATAATTTGCATAATCTATATGAACATTATTGCTTACATGTTTATCAGAGAACATAAGCACACCTTCTTCCAGTGTCACTCTTTTGTTCATCACCTTACCATCAGATATGTATTTTCCCCAAGCGTATACTCCGTCTTTGTCCAGTCTTACGATTTCGTTCCCTTTCGCATCCAGTACCTTCGCTATTCCATTTGTATTGTTATCACCGCCAAGCGTCAGTGTACCGCCCTTAATACGATCAGCCAACATCGTTCCGGCCACTATAAAATCTGCAATAAATCCCCTTCCGGTCCCAAATGTACTCCAGTCCCAATCTCTTCCGTCTGCAGTTCTCTTAGACGCAATCTCGAACCCTAATGTACCTAAGCACATTGCTCCATACGTTGCTGATTCAGGATCCAAATCTTCAAACAGTATGGCTCTTACAGACTGCTTTTTCGCTATAGTTGACTGCGCTTTCATCTGTGCTTTTACTCCATTGATGATACCCAGCACCTGTTGTCCTATTAACGTTCCATCTTCCCTTATGGCCTGCTCTACACGGTTCATTACAGAAGATACATTATCCAGGAAGTTATACTGGAATTCTCCGAGTGTAACAGATGTAATCTCATTCCTCACAGCATTCCATTCCAGCTCAATCACACGTGCGTCTGATGTTATATCCAATTTGGAATGGTTACAATGTACTGTATCTCCAAGAGATACTTTCTCCAGGTCCTTCACATCCGCATATAGCTCTGTATTCTGTAGCAGTTCCATGCTTACTGCTATGGTCACTTTTGGCTTGTCTACACCCGATTCATACTGTTCTTCACATTTCTTACGCAATACAGCTTCCATCTGTTCCTGTGTGTCACAGACAGTCACACCATTAGCCTCATCGTCTTCGCTCGCATCCACACGCATTTTTACATCTTCGAATGTAATGGTTCTATAATGTGCTGTTGGGTATTTTTCAATCACCGGCGAATCTACCCACGGTTCATCACCCTGCATCATGTAACCGTTATAAGCTTTTGGTACAATCCTGGTTACTACTTCGGACATATCAATAGTTTCAGAGAATCCGTCTTGAACTATGTTCTTTCCATACAGGACCTGGACTCCATAATCACCGCCAACCCTTTCGTTAATTGTTACGGTATAATCGTTATATAAGATCTCCCCGCCCCAGCGATTTATAAACGAATAATCATCATTTCCATTAATCGCTTCGATCAGGTTCTTCGTCTGGTAATAAGCTGTTGACACCTTCTTAATATCCGATTTCGCATGATATCTTGCATTCGGTGCGGTCATGATATCTAATGCCTGTTGACCTGTCTTCTCGGTTGGTCTGACATCGACCAAAAAGCACTCCTCTTTTGCATCCAAAAAAATAGGAGTAAGTTCTGCACTTACTCCTGAATCATTCTTCTCTTTGCTGCGGATCCGGAAGAGCTGATCACCGTTAAATGACGGCATTTTCACAACCGCATTATCAACGATGTACTTCCAGCGACCTTCCGGATCAATCGGATGTTCCATGGTTGCCGTCCATTCTCCATTAAGGATCACATGAATGGTTGCTTCTTCCGGATGTAACGTCATATCTCCATTATGTTCATAGTCTGTGTTATCCGGACTATATACCTGTATCATAAGCACCTCCAGTTCGGAATTATCTTCAAATCGAATCCCTCTGTTATAGTTATCTCGTTTTCTCCCTCCTGCAGGTACAGATCATCATACTTTCCGGATACCGCCGTGTTGCTCAGTGTCTTATCCTTTCGATAGGCAAGCTCCCGATCGGTGTCTATCGTGATATTCTGTCCCACATCCGCTGTCATCGTTTTCCCATTTACCGTCAGTACGCATTTGCCCTCTCCACTAATTACATAGATCGGATGTGCCACTTCATACGGGTTATATCTTACGTCTTCAGCTGCATGTTCATTTTGTCCTTCCAGGAGATATCTAAGTCCATCTATCGTTGTAAATTTCGCTTTGAAGTTACAAATCCTTGCAGTTGTATGTTCTGCATCTTCAAGCTCTACTTTGGACACCTTATAGAAATGCTCCGGATCTGTACTGAGTCGCAATCTTCTGTAACGAGCTGACAGCCATTTTTTCACAGCTCCCCACCGTTTATCCCATTCTTCTTCATCGCAAATAAAATTGAAATCAATAGTAAGTTCTATCGACTCATAATCTCCATACGATGTAAAGATAGTTCCATCTCTCCCTGGAATAGTTACTTCTTTTTCTCTTCTTTTGGCTGTTGGAATATCCGGAAGTTCTTTTGCATACACTCCCATAGCCGAACCAAGCATATTGTTATATTCTACATCCAAGATCATGCTCCAACGGCTCCTTTCTTCCATTTAACACTCTGGGACATTTTTTTGATGATTGCATCTACTAATACATCTGCAAGCTTTTTATCTCCTAATTGGATATTATTTTCGACCGTAAGAGGTATTCTTGACATAGCTTCAGCTATCATCTGTGCAAGTACCTCATTGTTCCCCTGGTTCTCTTCCCGGATATAAGATCTTAACAGATCTATCGGCAAAACAGCTTCTTTTCCTGCTTCTCCTCCACCCATCAGGCTATTACCATTAGTTCCAAATATAGTCGGGCTGTTCAGGATTCCTCCCTTTGCATACCAGTCAACTGAGAACTTAGGTGTTTTTGGCGGTGTTAAACTGAATCCACCTTTTATCTTAAAATGCGGTAGCTTGATTTTAGGAAGTTTCCAGTCAAAACTTAAGAATCCTTTGATTGAATCCACTACACCTGCTATAAAACTTTTGATTCCTCCGAAGGCAGCATTTACGCCATTCCTGAACCATTCACATTTATTGTAGAGTGTCACTAGAATCGCAATTAATGTAGTCACTGCAATCACAACCAAAAGTACTGGATTAGCCATTAAAACTGCGTTAAATGCTCCAAACGCTGTCTTTGCTTTTGACATAACCGGTGCAACTTTCGCCCCGACGCTTATCACCGATGATATTCCTCCCGACACTTTACTGACTATGCTAAATACCGGTCCTAATGCTGCAGCAAGTAATGCACATTTTATGATCATCTCCTGTGTTTCTGGCGATAATGAGTTCCACGATTCTATCAAATCTTTCAATATCGGTGTTACTACTTGTAAACATTCCGCCAATACTGGTCCCAATGCATTTCCAACATCAAATCCAGCATCTTTCAGTTGATTAAGCGTAACCTTAAACTGATCAGCTGGATCTAATGTAGCATTAAAGGTATTCTCTACACTTCCCAGGTTATCGTCTAACGATGCTCCCAAATCTTCAAAATTTAATTTCCCATCCTTGCAGAATTCCGCAAGAGTCGGACCCGCTTTTGAACCGAACAAATCAACTGCCGCATTATATGCATCCGCTGATGTTTCTGCATTCAACATTGTATTTTGAAGTTCTGACAATGCTTCTTTCATCGTCTTCCCTTCTCCCGATGCATTTGTAAGTGCTTTTTTTAATCCTGTCATTACAGCCGATGTATCAACACCGGATGTTTCGCATTGTCCCAAGAATGTAGCTGCATCCGCCGCAGACATTCCCAATTCTTTTAACGATGCTGCATTCGTTACCATTAATTGAGATAACGAATCCATAGATATTCCTGTATCTTGTCCGACTTTATTCATCGTATCCAGCATAGCTCCAGCATCTTCTGCACCTAAACCAAATGCTTCTAGTGCTTTTTGCACACTGTCGATGGATGACGACACATCTGTATCATTAAGAGATGAGAACTCCACAAATTTCGTAGACAGATCTTCCAGCTCTTTTCCAGTTAGATGAAATCTAGTATTTACCTCTCCAACTGCAGATCCCGCTGTTTCAAAATCTGTAGGAATATTTTTTGCAATATTCCGTGCAGAGTTCTGCATTCCTTCCAATGCATCGCCTGTAGCTCCTGTCTTCTGCACGATGATATCCATACCTTCATCAACTTGACTCCAGGCAGCCATCACACCGCCTGCTGCCGCTGCCACTGGTGCCGTAACATTCTTATTGAGACTGCTGCCAATCTGTCCGGTTTTTTCACTAAAGCCTTGTACCTTTTTCGAATAGTCCTCTAATGTAGCCGCGCCACTTTCTAGCTTTTTATTTACATCTTCTAATCCACTTTTGTAGTTGTTCAAAGATGCTTTCGCATTGTCCAGCTGTTGCCTCGTTTTCGAGATAGCCGCTTCATCTCTTGTCTCTGCACTTTCCTGTGCTTTCAGTATCTCTGTTAATCTATCTACTTTAGCTGTGTAAGCTTCCGTCTGATTCTGCAGATATTCCTGTGTTGCCCGCAATTTCTCAGCTGACGATGTTCCTTTATCCCATTCGGATTTCGCAAGCTTAAATGCAGATCTATTCTCATTTACAGCATTATTTACTTCCGACAGAGATTTTTTAAAATCTACCGCTCCATCCGCTTTAAACGACAGTCCTACACTTTTTAAATCATTCGACAATACTTACACCTTCTTTCTGCCTTTCTAAATTTGTAAATACTTCCAGGCATTCATTAAAAAAGATGGGATCCGAGTTCCAAAATTCTTCTTCACTCATTCCCATCTTTCTTGCGCACACCATGTATTCCGCCCAGTTTATCTCGATTTCTTCTTCTTTTTCTTCCTCGATTTCTGCGGATACGAGTTCTTCGCCTGCTCTTTTTTTTTATATTCTTCTACCTTTTTTTCAAATTCATCAAATAATGTTCTTATTTCTTCCGGATCCATTGGTGTAAGCATCATAGCTTCTTCTTCATCCACTTTCAATCCGTTTGATCTGAAAATCACATGGATCAGCTTTGCAGCTGCTTCCATATTTTCCTCATCAGAAAGGTTTTCTCTTATCTTTCCGTTTTTTCCAGTCATTAATTTTGCCAATCCATCTTTCTGGATCATGTATAATGTCAGGAAATTTACTTTTACATCCAGTTTTGTGCCATCCGTTAATTTTATGAGTTTTCCATTCATTTTTTATCCTCTTTAGACAATAGCTGCGGCCAGTCCTTCTTTTGTCAGAATTGGCTTTGCAAAGAATTTATCTTCCGTCAATCCTTCTGGAGCTGATCCACTTTCTACTCTCGCCACAATATTCCCCGCTTCGTCAAATGGATATGCTTTAATCTTAATAGTATCCGTCTGATCGCTTGCTTTTTCTTCTGATGTGGAAATATCATCAGATTTTTCTATAAGTTTGCATTTTGGATACCACTCAAACCTATACCCACCATTTCGCAATTTTACGACCTTTCCATATGCAAAGAATGGTCTTTTACTGTTTCCTCCAGAAAGAATCAGTCCTCCTACATCAACCGTATCTCCTTTCATTCTTGCAACTGTATCTTCCGGAAATGCAACCACTTCCACTTCAATATCAATACTTTTAGTCGGTGTATCCGAATCATAGACCTTTCCTGATGCATGAGTATCACTCGTTTCCGCATTTTCTGTCATCTTTACGGTTTTCACGACTTCCGTCTTTTCAACTGATTCTTCATATTCACCAGTGAATTCTTCGTCTTCATTACTACCAAAACACACATACTGTGCTCCGACCGTCTGTTTCATTGGTGGTTTTTTCGTTTTGATCATCTTTTTTCCTCCTATCCAAATATTTGTTCTGTCATTTTCTTATAATATTTTTCCTTGTTTTGTTCAAACAATGGTACAAGATGTGCTTTCTTTGGCATCTTCTTTGTTCCATGCTCTACCATTGGTCCATAATACTTGCCCCATCCAGCTTTTATCTCATTTTCTTCACGTTTTAAAGCAAATGAATCAACCAGATGTGTGTATCCTGGTTTGCTTATTTCACTTCGTGGTTTTGGTAATTTCAGCAGATCATTTAAGAATTCTTTAGCTCCTGCTTCCACTGCATCCAGTGCTTTTTCTGCAGTTGCTTTTTCTGCATATTCTCTTATCATTTTTTCAAAGTCATCTAATCCTGCATCAAGTACCTCTATTCCCTTGCTCATATTTCATCCTCAATTGTTTCAATCGCAAAATATGAATGCCATATTCGATCCTCAGCTACGTATTCATGCGAAATAACCGGATAGATTCCTACTTCATTAAGCTTTTCCCTTAATTTCAGTAGTTTTTCGTCTCTTGGTTTTTTTGCATAGAAACTTATCTGTCTTGTAACTTTGTCTGCATATCTTCCTCCGGATGTTCTGACATAATCCCATAAGATTTCCCAGTAATCAATTCTCGGAAATATTTTTTCTTTCTTCAGGTCTACGGTGATTCCTTCGTTAACCGGACATCCTGTATCATGCAAGAGGTTACTCAGTTCCTTCTGTGTCATCTTCAATAACCTCCCTGTCTATCGTTGGTGTCTTAAGTGTCAGCTCCGTTTCTTTAAAGCCGTCTTTCGTAGTCACATGCGCTGCATTGTAGATTTCATGCTGCGTTCCAGCAATCATGCAAATGTAGCCACTGTTAATTCTCCTGTATTGTTGAATACTGATTTTCATCGTTACTTCTATGCTCAGAGAGGAAAGTTTTGCCCTAGTGGTGTCGAATATAGACAACTCTCTGTACCAAACCGGTGGCAGATCTATCTTTTTAATTTTTTCTTCCGGATAATCTTCCACATTATCGGTTTTGATTTCATAGAATTCTACTACTCCATCTGTGTATTCTGGTAATTCCACGCCTATACCTCCGTTTCCATCTGCCACGTTGTTATAATGCTTCCATAATTTTCAAAAAACTCACTGGTCTTGTGATAGAAAGCATAATACATATAGTTTTTCAGTAGCGATCTATACAGCAGATCTTCTGTGATACTGCACCCTGAATTCAATTTTCCCAAGTGCATTTCTCCTTCTTTTGCATAGTTCTTAAGTTCCGAATCAGGATGGTATGGCGGGATTTGATAATCATCCCGCATTTCTTTCACAAGTGCATTTAATTCTGCTTCGTTCATAATTCAATCCCGCCTTCCGTAGTTCTTATACAGTTTTTTCAATAACCGTCTGTGTAACCGGCAGCACGTATTCTTCCAGTTTGGTCACATCAAAGATAACTGCCACATTGTCGTCTACTGCACGTCCGTTTGCGTAGCATTTGGCAATGATCAGATCTGCATCCTCCAGTGCCTTCGTCTGATCATATTCATTTACTCTTACTCCTGTAGTACCCATTGTGTAGTATCCCTCGATCGTAAACGCTGCTTTTCCTTTCGGGCAATTTGCATCCGGGATTTTTTCAATATCAATAAATGACTTATTTACATAACCGCCTGTCAGTGCTTCTCCGAACATACATGGATCTACATACTCTGCCTCATCCGCCGGATTGCAGATCAGGTACAGTTTGTCTACCACACGTTTTCCATCATTTGTGAGTGTTTTTCTCGTTTCAGCAAGTCCTTTCGGGCTGAATTTTGTGATATTGTTAACAACCGTCTTTGCTTTGTTCGTTGCATCGCTGTTCGTTGTTCCAATCTGTCTGAAGATTCCAATCGGTGCATTCTTTCCATCACCATCCAGGTATCCTTTTACCAGTCCATCCTGCATAGCTTCTGACAAGATAGCCATGAAATAGCGATCCACAAACTCTAACGACAGTTCTCTGATTGCTTTTGGAATAACAAGATATGCAGAGAGCGTATGTAATTCAATGTTCAGTGCTGAAATTTCCGCAGATAATTCGCCAGAAATCGCCTCTGTAAGTCCATGCCAGCTTGCAGCTCCGGAATGTGACGCAACAATCCATTTTTTTACATTTGCTGGTGCCATGTTTACCAGTTTCAGAATTGGCGAAGCCTTTTTTACATCATCTAATGTTCGGTCGATAATCTCTGTCGGAATGATATCGATCTGTTTTGCTGTGATCGACTGTCTGATATCCTTGAAGCTTTCGTAGAATTTCTTTTCTTCCTGTGAAAGATTTCTGAGTCCAAGCTGCTTTTTATATTCAGCATCATGGCTTGCTCTTTCTGCTTCTGCTACAACCTGCCCGATCAGCTCTGCATGCGTTGCTTCCTGGATCATTTCAATCGACTGCATAATCGCATCTGCTTTCTGATCCGCCGGAGCATCCTCCAGTAACTGTTTAACTTTGTCTTTTACTTCCTGTGATAAGTCTTCAATTTTCATTTTTCGTCTCCTTTTCTTTCTGGTGTCAGAATCTGACACCGCATTTTTGTTAGCTGTTTTTACCGTCAAAAAAAGCACCCCATCCGGTGCTGTCTTCTTTCTTATGTTCTTTTTTATGAGTCAACTGATAAAATTCTGCCAGTTGTTTCTGATGCTCATTCCTGGTGTTGATCCGCTGCCTGAGTACTTTATTCTCATTCACTACTTCCTGCAGTTTTACATCCGGATCTTCTTCCTTTGGCGCAACTCCAATTTCATCAATCAAGCCATATTCCAGAGCCATCTGAGGAGATAGAGTTGTGGTTTTATGCATCATTTCTCGCAATTCATCTTCTGATACCGTAGCTCGCTGCATGAACAATGCAACACAGCTATCCATTGCCACATCCAGATTGTCCGCTTCAGCTCTTAAATCTGCTGCATTCCCGGTAACGGTTTCCCACATATCGTGGATAATGGCCGTCGTTCCCTGCCCCATAATTCTTTTGTCACATGCCTGAAGAATCGTAAATGCGATAGAATGGCATCCTCCCATCACGATTCCAGTTTTATACGATCCATGCTGCTGCAGCATATTGTAAATTGTTGTTCCCTGATCTACACTTCCACCATTCGAGTTGAAATAAATCTTAATTTCTTCATTTTCCGGAATTGCATCCAGGAGTTCTTTAAAATGTTTTGCTGATGTCTCTGAATCCTCATACTGCCACGTGTCCCAATTGAACGGACCTGTTTTTCTAATTTCATCAAAGATGAAGATTTCATGTACATTATCAATTTGCTGGAATCTGTACACAATATTTTTCTGTTCCATAGTCTTATCCTTTCTTTTTATTTGTTATTTAACGGATAACTCCGAGATAATTGGATCACCTCCCTAAGCTGTGTTAACTGGTTTCTGCATTCGAATTGTCCTCCTCTCCTGTAGTGTAGTTTTTCGTCAGTGCTCTTGCCTGACTGAACGGTGTATTTAGTACCGGATATCCCACCATCTCCCGGATTTCGTCAAAATTCCATCCATTAGATCTCAGTTTATCCAGGTTATTCGCACTGTCCACCACATCCACGTGCTTGAATCTTGCAAGCCATACCATCACCCGTTCATTCTTGCCTGCATAGTCTTCCGCACCTACAAGTTTTGCTGTCAATTCATCGTTTATAACTTCTGCAACCGATCCGACTGCATACGTGATGAACTCATTTGTAGCATCACTTTTCTCCGTAATGTTCCCGTTAAATACTGCTTGGGGAATGTCGTAAGCTTCTGCTGTTGCATTATTAATTTCCTCTTTGATTTTTATGAGTTCTTCAGCTTTTGTCGCTGTCTGTATACCAAGCTGCTCCAGTGTAATTCCGTTTGATTCCGTAATGATAGCAAGGCTCTTTGATTCCAATAGTTTCTTTAATTCTTCTGTATATTCTTCTTTCGTGATCTTTTTATCACTTTCTCCGTCTTTTCCTCTTCGTACAAGATTAAGCTGTCCTGGTACTTTTAATTTGAATTTTGGTGTATTTGCAATCTGCATCATTGCATTAACAGAATTTGCTGTTGTTTCGTACTGTGATAGCACAGAGTTCAAGAGCACTCTTATCTTCGAGTTGTCGTATCTTAAATGAATTACATCTCCTGACAAAAATGTTTTAAACAGGGAATATTGTTTTTCCGCTGCTTCAATTGTTATGTTACTATACAGTCTTCCAGTCATTACGTTGTCCGATTCCTGGAAGCTCTGCGCCCGGTAATATTTCTCTCCAATCCGGATTATCACAACCTCCCCTTCTCTCAAAAGCTTTTTTACAACTTTTGTCCAGAAGTACGTCCCATTCTCATTATCATTCGGCTGCACATTAAGTCTGTACTCATATTTTCTTTTATCTTCGCTCTGTGTCTGGATCAGAATATCCGACTTTGCTATAGCTTTTGCTATCATGGTTTCCGCTTTTTCCACTGCCAGCTTCGCTATATTTAGTTTTTCAAGCTCAATCGTTATCGTTTCCGCAAGCGATTGTAATCCATTATTTTTGTCCCGAAAAAAAAAATCAAACATCGTTCCTCCTACTAAATGTAGATTACCTGCATTTCTATCTCATCTTTGCTAAACATGGCCACATCAAAAGCCATGAATCCATCATTTTTCCTTAACTTCGGTTCTATCTTTCCGAATGTCTTGTTCCCGTATTTATCCTCTGTGACGCTCGTATTATTTGTGTACCAGCGCATAATAGAAGATGGTCCATAATTAATCAGGTGCTGACTGAATAGTGCCTGGATTGCCGGTGCAATAATTCCCGTTGCAGATGTAATCTTTCTCACAAGCCTTACTATTCCATCTTTATTTTTCTTGTCTTCAACCGTCAATCCCACAGCTTCAAATGCCATTTTGAACAGATTATACCTGTACGTATCCATTGTTATTTTCTTTACTTCATAATCCTGCATCTTGTCTAAGCACCATGCCACTATAGTATTCACATCTATGACTGGTCCTGGTACTACTTCGTAATCCTCGAACTCCGGTTGTCCCATATTCTGCATTATTGGGAACTTGATAGAACTCAGGAACGGAGAATCTTCACAGATCCATGTATGCTGTCTCCAGATGTATTCTCCAGTTTCATAGTCCTTGGTCAGGATTCCTGCACTTGCGAAGTCCCGCACGTCCGCATAGTCAATTCCGATAATCGCCAACTGTCCTTTCGTGTTCTTAGTGATCCTTGGAATTTTCTTTTCCAGTTCTTCCCTTGTCTCGCCTTCGTAACATGCCCGTAGAATGTTCTGCCACGTCGTGACCGTTTCTTCTTCTCTTCTGGCCGGAAGGTTCATTCTCTTTGTCAGGAACTCTGCTCGCTTGGATGGAATCTTTTTCTGTTCCAGATAATCATGCATAATGCGGTTTGCCAGAATTGGCAGAAATTCCAGTGATGGATTTGCTTTATGCCATGCATCTGGATTCTCTGCTTCTTTCAGATCGTCTATCTCACATATGAATGGAAAATACCCCAGCGGGTTTTCTCCCGTTTCAAGAATTTCCATACACATTGCCGATATTTCATCCAGTGGACCGTCTCTGACATATCCGTCTGTTGTGATTATGAATTCCCGTGAATGCTTAACTTTACCGAATGATGATTCAAATACATTGATCTGATCATAATTTTCATACGCATGTATCTCGTTTAGCACCAGGCAACCGGTTCTTTTTCCATCCTTTGTTTTTGCATTGGATGTGTTATATTTCATTTCTGCACCAGTTACAAGGTTTGAGATCAGCTCCTTTGTGACCGAGAACTTGCCTTTAAACTTAGGATTATCATGCAGCATGTCATACGCTACCTTGAACGTATCTTTTACCTGGTCCTCCGAATTAGCCACAATTTCCACGTGATAATTCTTCACTCCGTATAGTGGAGTCTGAAAAAAATTCACCAGCGGTATGATGAAACCATCTTTTCCATTTCCTCGCCCTTCTTTTATAAAAAACGTGGGAAAAACCGGAATATCATCTTTGTACATAAATGCAAATGCATAAATGAACTTTTGGAACGGGAATAACTTGTAATAATTACTTTCGCAATACTTAATGCAGTTCCTATATGTTTTTTCATCAAAAAAAACATCGTCCCGCTTCATCAGCGGCTTTACGATGTTTTTAAAGAGTAATTTTCTTTTTTTATTTATCCAGTTTGGATGTTCTTCGGCATATTTGAGATAGTCATCAATCTCTCTACAGGTAACCATCTATAGGGTTCTCCGGCTCTGGTACCGGCTCTTTCAATTTTAGATCTGCCAAGATTTTCAACATAGTGGCCGTAGTTTTCTGCAAATTGACAACACTTTCATTTGCTTTTTCTACCGTCATTCCATTTCCATTCACAGTCTCATATCTTAATCCTTTGTTCTTTATATCGGCTATGAGTTTCTTTTTCAGAGACCAGTAATATATATAATCATTCACTAGATCCATGTAGAACTCTGCATTCATTCCACGTAGCTCTAGCTGTCTTATCAGCGACATTTTTACCTCTTTTTGTGTCAATTTGCTCACCTCTTTTCACTCAAATCATGCCTTTTTTGTAACTTTTTTCGTTAAAAAACACGGGTTTTTGTGCCCGTGTTAAAATGTTTCTACATAATGTAAATTTTAAAATTTGATACCCTTACCCTTTTCACGCGAGTTTTTCACTTTTCTCCAAAGTCATGGCCACATCCCCGTTCTCCACCCACAAAAAATTCGCTGAGAATTTACCCGGGGGTGTTATAAAAAAATTGAGAGCAGCTGTGGACTCGAACCACACATGCGACGGCTTGCACCGTCCGCTTGTCCCTCCTAAGCTATGTCTGCCCTCTATGTAGCTACCATCTTTCTTCTGTCAGTCTTTTCTTTCTCTTTCTTCTTACGAGTGTGTGTCTGTTATGCCGTATGTCATGGCACGTATGACACAGACCGATCAGGTTGTCGTCTACCAGTGCAAGTTCCGGATGTTCTTTCAGTTCCTGGATGTGATGCACCTCTGTTGCTCTTCTTACCTTCCTGTCTTCTGGTGTTAATCGTATACCTTCCTCTATCGCTTTCCTTATCCTGACTATGCAGTCTTGGCATTCGTTACGATCTCTTATCAGAATATCTATCCTTTTTTCTTTCCACTCCTTAGAGTTGTAAAAATGTTTTGCTTCTTTGTCTGTCATATGTCACTCAGAAAGATGGCAGCAATCCCGGTCAGTTGGACTGCTGCCATCTCAGCTACAAGAGCCTCGCGAAATGATTGTTCATGTATATCCTCGCATCAAGGACAATATTACTGTAACACATTCACAACTGCCATTCACTGACATTTACTGCCAACTTTCAGGAATCTCCAGTTTTCTCAATGCAATGCTGTGTGTCCGGTACACTTCCCGCTGACTATACCCCATTCTTTTCGTTACGTCCCACCATTCCATCTCTTTTATATATCGGTAGTACAGCACGTCCCTTTCCCGTTCTCTCTGCAGCTTATTTATGCATCCCATGATCTCTACATAAGATCTTACGCTTTTCGTTTTTTCTTTTTCTATTTCCTTTTCCAGTCTTTCTTTTTCTGCCATATATCCTGACAGATCTCTATCCACACTGCTCCCATGTGGCATTCCATCATTGTTTTTCATAGACGGATACAACTTCATAGCCTGCAGCTCTACCAGCTGTTCCTCTAATCTTTCCCGCCTATGTACATGTGCACGATAGCTTCGCAGATATCTTTTTTTAATAATCTTTTCTTCATCGTTTCTTTCCATCGGACTCTCCTTCTTTCTTTGTTCTCTTTCTTATCGCATAAGGCATTTGATGAAACTCCTCACTCGCCTTTGCATCCGGTTTCTTGCTCGCCAGCATATCACAGTTGCTTCTGCCTATTCTTCTTTCTATCTTGCTTGTCCTCATGTCATTTTCCTTTCTTCGGTGGTTTCTCTACTGGTGGTCTTGTCCGGATCGCACTCTCGTTCATTATCTTTCGTATATCCATTTTCATATAATTTTCAATTTTATCTACACAGCTCCTGCAGTACACATCCTCCGGACTATTCGCTTGTGTTAAAGTCTTCGACAGGTTATAGCAGAATTGCTCTGTAGTCGCTCCTGCTCTGTCACATTCAGCATTTATATTTATCTTGTAATACGTTGCTCCCGTCGGCATCCCACACCGTTTGCATGTTCTTTGTTTCGTCATATCTTCCTCTTTTTCTTCCGGCTCTTTCTTGTCATCCGTAATCTCACGCAGCTGCTCATCCGCACGTGCTGCCATTACACATGCGCTCCAAACTGTAAACAGCACACAAATTATTACGATAACAATAAATATTACTGTCTTATCCATTCATTTTCCTTTCAAGTAGATCCATGTACATACTCTTGTACACATCCCTCTCAGCTATCGCTCTGATATACTCTTTATCATTCCCATATCCTTTCTCACGCTCCAGTTCATTGTATCTTTCTGTCTCTTCTCTGAACTTTGCAAGAATTCTATCGGATGTTTCTTTTTCCTTTGCCAGTTGCTCCTCCAGCTGTTTAATCCGTTCCAGATCAGCGACATTATTATTCTCTGTAATGCCAAGCGTCAGCATAATAGCTTCATCAACTTTCTGAATTTCTTCCTCTGTGCATGATCTAATATATTCTCCGATTCTATCTGTATCCACCTTGAATATACGTTCACACAGTGCTATAGATGGTACTCGACACATCACCTCAACATGTGTCAGAAGTTGTTCATTCTCTTTTGTTGTCATTAATACTGCCTGCACAAATTCCGGATCTTGTTCAAGCCATGTGTCCGGTGATACTATAATCGCCGGTGTTTCTCCGGCTCTTCCATCATTCGCTATGTAAAAAATGTCTCCATGATATGTATTCATTACTGTTGCCCCCCCCCACATTCATAATTGCTTTATATGCTGTCGGATCACTATAACCAGATCCGTTTTTCTTCAGTTCGTTTTTGCCTGTTATCTGTCCTACCATAATGCTTTCCTCTTTCTTCCTTTCACATATACTGTGCATTCTGCTGCCGGCATACCTCTGCTATGCCCTTCGATCGCTATATAATTACATCTCCCTAAGCCAAGTCTGCTGCCCCTGTAGATACAACTCTTACACAGATGTCTGTCTATATTTGTCCGCTTTTCCGGATTCTCAATTTTTTTGTCACGGTTGCTCCTTTCCCCTCCGGCCGATGCCGGAGGAAATCTATGTTGACTGGTTTCTGTTGTGACACAATACCAGTTGTGCAAGCTTATTTTGTTTTCTTATATTTTCTCTGCCAGCCAATCCAGCAGTCGAATCATTATCTTACACAGCCACGTCCTTTTCAATTCTCTTTTGAGTTTATTTGTTGCTTCAATGAATTCCTGACGGTCTTTTTCTTCTTTCTCTAATTCTTCCAGTGTTCTCATTATCTCATTCCATCTCCTCTTCTGGCCGGAAGGTTCATTCTCTTTGTTAGGAATTCTGCTCGCTTGGATGGGATCTTTTTCTGTTCCAGGTAATATTCTTCCTGTACAACCTCTATTGCCTCTATATATGCTTGTATGTAATCTTCTGCTGTATCATTGGCAATTTCATCAAGCTTATCCGCCGGTTTTTCTACCATTAATCTTCCGGCATATTCTATCTTGTCTTCCAGTTTCTTTACAATTGCTTCCGGATCGTATGCTGTAGTGTAGCTTTTCAGCATTTTGATTTCTATTCTGCAATCTTCTATGTTTCTCTTAATTCTTCGTACCTTTTCGTCTATGTCATATAGACTGCTGCCAGTCATTCCTCCTGATCTCCAGCGGTCAATGGCTTTGTACGATCGTTTTATTTCTTCTTCAATCTTCTTTATTTCTGCATCTGCATCAATCAATCTCATCTAAATATCCTCCTGAATTATCCGTACTTTTCCATCGAATCTTCTTTATGTGGAGTATGTAATAACATTTTCCTTTTTCCGCTCCCCACTCTTCTTTTCCTTCACCCACCGACAATGAGCAGTCAGCTATGAAAGATGGGCAGTCTTTGGAATATCCATTATTGAACTTTACTTCAAATTGTGAACTCTTTTGAAGTGCAAAATCAGTGAGCCAGTTCGGATCCATTCCAAGCACTTTAGAAAATCTGCTTTTGTAATAATCTTTAATATCTCTATATTCTTCTTTCTTTTCTCCAGAAAGAATCATGTTGAACCACTTTCTTTTTATTGTTAGTGCCAGCATCGATTGATTTCCTCGCATTCTTCACAATCATCACAGTCTCCATCGCACATTGCGTTGTCGCAATCATCTTTATCCATGTCAGAACACCACATATTCATTACATTGCACCATTTCATTTCTCAACGCCTCCTACATTTCTCTGTTTCCGTATTTCTTTAAGATTTTTCTTCTCGTCATTTCTCGTTTTCTCCATATGGTTCTGGTAATGGAATCCATGCATTAACAAAAATTCCATAGCTTGAATATGGTTTTTCATCATCTCCCGGATAGAATGTGCCGCCTTCGTCATTTTCTTCGTATCTTGCGATATCCGGCATTGTGGAGTTTTCAAACGATACCAGTATGTAGCTTTCATCTTCCGGAAGTCTTTCACTTATCGGAATCCATTTGCCACTTTCTTCCTCATCCTCAAGTTTATCCTCATAAGTATCACGCATTCTTCTGCAGATTTTTCAAGAACTCTACTAAATATGTCTCGCTGTCTGTAGAATTCATGTATTGCTTATCATATGGCTTTCCAATTGCATACGATTTTTTATTTTTTTCTAGTAGGTGGAAATAATGCTCATCCTCTTTCTCTCTACCATTCCAAGCATTTATACGATCCAAATACTCCGCAACTACAAGCCTGCTGCCATCAGCGAAATCGTATTTGTAGTAGTTCACATCAATATTCCGATCTGTGTACCATAATCCCCAGTCTTTATAGTTTCTCAGCCATTCTTTTCGCTGATCATTGTTCTTGAACTTTGGAAGTTCCGGCTGTTCTGATTCTTCTGATGGATTCATTATCATATCCAGGTCATGAATATATTCGGCTAGTGCTGCAATTAATACTTTATATGTCCGTATCCTGATGTCATTAGAGCCAAATCCCTCTTTGGCCATCTCTAAGTATCTTCTGTATTTTGCATTCTCTTCTCTGGCAATATCAAGATCTGTTTTCTCAGATATTTCTTCGCATAACTCCGGTTTTGCATCTTCTTTTTCTGTGATATCCTCCTGAGCTTTCATTTTTTTCTCTTCGGGAATTTCTGTCTCCTCCTGTTTATGCAAGCTCTTATAACGATTCCAACACTTTGCGCATTCTTTCTGCCCTTCATGCTGATCTTCACGAGATGTTCCCCAATTCTGCCTTAGACAACTGTTCTGATCCGGAGGACAATCAGTCGCTCTCTTAACTATCGGCTGTTGTTCATCTTGTGCGACGTCGCACCCATCATCAATCCATCCGCACCTGCTGTTGCAATTCTGATCACATTCCGCACAACAACTATAGTTCTCTGAACAGTAAGCAGCTGCTCCACATATCCCGTTCTTACTTTTTCCAGTAATGCATTTTGCTGGATAATTCTGTTCTATTTCCTGTCCTGTTTCTTCCACATCAGATACTGTAGTGGTGTCATGCGTTTTAATCTCTTCCGTTGTTTCTTTTTCTTCCGTTTCCTCATATTCTTTCTCTTTTTCACTCTGATCAGAATTTTCTTCCGGTGTCAGATTCTGACACGCACCGGCATTCACATCTTCGATGCTCAGCTGTCCATCAATTTGTTCTTCTTCTGCTTTTTTCTGCTCTTCGGCATATTCTTTCACATCTTTGTATGTCAGTCCTTTTTCCCGGTGGTGCTCCAGCATATCCTCCTGGATATCCTCGGACATCTTGCTAATCTCATACGCGGCCGAGAATGTTAATCGTCCCTCTTTTAATTCTTCTGTGAACTCCGGGATCAGCTTCTTGTTAATTGACTCGATCTGTCCGATCTTGGTAGATGATACCTGCATCATATTGGCTATGACATCCCGCAGGCGTCCGCTGTCCAGTTTGTAACCGTGCAGTGTCAGTCCATTCTCTTTCATGTACTTCAGTGTCTCTTCCAGCGTCTTCTGTTCTTCCAGGATGTCCGCTACCGTTTTATTCCGGTACGTATTTGCTATGATTAACTGGATCATCTCTTCATGCTCTTCTGCAGGTGTCTTGATCTGGCAGGATGCTACAGAGAATTCTTCATAACCTTTTTCTACCAGGAGCGTCAACGCTCTCCATCTTCGTTCTCCGGCTATAATGCGGTATTCGCCACGATCGCAAGGATCGTGTACCACCGTCAAGTTCTCCAATAAGCCTACGGCAAGGATATCCTGTGCCAGCTGTTCAATGTCCGGGATAGAATAGAAATTCTTGTCATTGCTGTACATCTGCTTAATTGCAATATCCTTTGTCCGGAATCTTGCTTTTGTTTTATTGTCTTCTGCTGCCGCCTTCGTCTTATTGTTCAATGCGTCCATTACGTTCCATCCAGTAGCCATCTATCTATTCCTCCTTACTCTTTTCCAGGATGCTCCCTTGTTCTTCTTCCGGTTTTCCGATAGACTTCTGGTGGTGATTACTACCGGATCATCATTCCCTCTCAGTCTTTCTCGCATTGCCCTAAACCGGCTGTTCATCCGTCTAATGCTGTCGTTCATTGTTTTCCTAAAGCATCGTGTTGCAATCGTAACTCTTTCACACTCTTCCTGCGTCAGGATGTCTTCTATCGGCTTATTAATTCTACATATTGTTTCCAGTACACTTTCGGGCAATCTCAGTCCTGTCTCTATCGGTTTCATTGGATTAAAAACTGGCAGGTTCATCTGCTTGTCCAGAAAGGTGTGTGTTCATTTTGCCCGGATCTCTTAAAAGTACCGCCGGGATTCTTCCTTCCGGTGGGTTACACCCGTGAATCTTCTTGTATAATTTCTTCGCCTGTCTCTTATTCATCCTGTTCGCCCTCCAGATTTCTTAATAATTCATACGCGACTGCTCTGTAATCCTGGGTTGCTATACACCCCCTAGAGAACTTTGGAAGCGGTACATGTGCGATTGTGGATTTTTCTGCTACTACAGATCTTCGGATTACTGTCTGAAAACAATCGTGTCCGGAATTTTCTTTCAACCACTCTTCTACCTGCAGTGTTGTTTTATTCTTCTGCCTCATTGTGATCAGGACTTTCATCCGGATCCGATCGTTGAACTTCCGGATGCTTTCCAACTGTTCGTCCATGTTATCTGCAGCTTCGATCTCGAATCCTCCGAGTTTCACCGGTACGATCACGAGATCTGCTGCCACCAGTGCATTCATCACTGTCATGTCCATGATCAGACCGCAATCGATGACACAGTAATCGTAAGCAGCTGCTACGTCTTCTAAGTCTTCTGCTAGCCTTAAGATCTGATTTCCTTCCTCCGTCTTCATCAGGTACATGTTGGTATTCATCAGATATCCGTTACACGGGATAATATCTATCCGGTCGTACGGTGTTGTCTTGATCAGTTCGGATGTAGTGTACGTACCACCTTCCCGTTCATGGTTCTCCAGCAGATCCGGAAGTCCTCTTCCTTCTGGATCATATGCCCCGTAGAGCATAGATATATTCCCCTGCTGATCAGCATCGATCACCAGTACTTTCTTTTCTTGTTCCTGTCCCAGAATATAGGCAATGGATGCGGCCGTCATAGTCTTGCCGATTCCGCCTTTCTGGTTCATTACCGCTATTATCTTCATGATGCTTTTGCCTCCTGCTTTCTACTCATTTCCCAATTCAGAAGAGCTTCTGTCGCTCTCCTGTAGCACTCCACCCAGTTTCCATCCTCTGTCTCAGCTTTTACGATCTGCTTTTTCTTCAGTCCAATTCCCTCATAGATCTTTATGCAGCCTTCCTGTGCTGTGAACCTGGTATGCACTCTTAGTTCTCTTCCTTTTTTCGCAAGGTTATAGACCTCATAGAATTCTTCTATGCTCTTTCGTTCTCGTCCATCCATATTTTCTTTTCCCTACGCTTCAGCCCTGTAACTTTCCCGGCTTTCCATACACTATCGTTATCCTCTGTCATTTCCATCAAATTTCCAAGCGTCAGATACTCTTCCAGTACCTTAATAGCATCGTCTGCTGTGTAGCAGGTAGCCACATAATGTCCATTCCTTGCCATATCGCACAAAAAATCCACTTGGCTGTCCTGCAGTCTTCCTTTGTCATACTTCATCTCGATGTACAGGCCAATGTAGACACCTTTTGCGTATGGCAGATGCAGATCTGCTACACCGGACTTAACTCCCATGCTCTTAAGCTTTACCGCTTCTGCCTTGTTCCTGCTGCCACCGTTCGGTGTATGATGCAGCCATTTTAATTCCGGATACCGGTTCTCATTCCACATCGCCCAGTTGCATACGTGGATCTGTTCTGTATCTTCACTTCTTCTCATGTTTTTAAGCTTCATCCAGTTCTACCCCTTCCCAGTTGAATCTCTGTCCACATCTCTGGCAATAGTTCAGATGACCGTCTTCATACTTCTTGCGATCCGTTATATACTGCTCCTTACAGTTTGCGCAGCTATATACGATTCTCATTTCATCTGTATATGTCACGTTTGGTTTCTCGCACTGCATTGCTGTCTTGATTAATTCCATGTCCATATCATGCTCTTTGCATACTTTCAGGCACAGGATAGGCGCATCAGCATCTATTACTACTGCTGCCTCTACGTCATATCTTTTTCTTCTTTCCGGATCTGCTACAAGTACTTTACATTTGCTTTCTGTGTCAAATTCTTTTAAATATTCAATCATTTCTCCTGCTGTTCTATTCATGGTTTAAATTCTCCTATCCAGTTTAATCATTGTGTAACGACGGTATTTATATCCCGTCTTCGGGTTTATTCCTTCCCACATCCGTGCTATGTAGTATCCTTTCTTCGGCTTTATCTCTTTCTTCCACCGATAGAGCTTGTCCGGATGTGGTTTTGGAAGTGGCATATTCTGAGAGCATCGGTAGCTTGATTCTCTTATTCTTGGCTTGGATTGTGTTCCGTCTTTCTTTGTTTCTGTCGAATATTCATCTTTCGTCAAATATTCAGCAAGTTTCAGCATATCTTCGCTGTAATAATCACTATCTTTTATCTTGGTCAGCCACGTACCGCCTTTATCCCATGCGTTCTGTACAATGCTTGCTGTGTCACCTACTTCTTTGACCACAAAATGTATATGCCACGCACCTTTTGTACCTCTTTCAATATTCCGGATATAGAAGTTTTCATATCCTCGCTTTCTGATTTCTCTTCTGACCTTCCGCATATCATCTCCAAAATGCTTTATTGCCTCCTTCATCGTTGCCGGTCTATTCTCTACCTTGTATGTCCATGTAACTAGCAGATCATCTTTCTCGAAGTACTCCAGCAGACGTATCTGACATCTTTTCGTCTTATTCCATCTATTCACCTTAAGGATGTCTTCTTTAGTGGCTTTCTTCTTTTTCTTTCTGGGTAATCCCTTTGCACCATACTTCCCATCATGGTACTCCTGTACTATCAGAACTCTTTCTTTCCGTAGTTTATATGTCACTCTTTTTATCATATTTACAACTCTCTATTGGTCGTTATCTTAATATCTTTATCAAGTCCTTAACGGTGGTATTTCACCACCTCATTTTTCAGTTGGATATCCTGTAAAAACAGTTCACTCCACCCGCATCTGATACATTGACAACCCCTGAAGTCTGTTCTATAATTTATATAGATGTTATTGACTTTGAACTCATGGTTGTGAGAGTTTTTCGGGATTATCAATGCATCGTGTGCGTTCAGTTAACTTCTCCCAGTTCTCTGAACGCTCTTCTTTTATCTCCATACAATGTCTAATGGTCCTTCCATTCTGCAATACAAAAACAACAATGCAGCGATGGCTATCATGTACACAAAAGCCATTACAAATATCATTAGAACTTCACGAATTGTTTTTCTCATGCTGTTCTTCTCCTTTCTCTTTTTCTATTAGTTTTTGGATATCCTCCATATCATTTCCCAACAAATTCACTGCAACCCTTAACTTTCCTTTCGCTGCCGTTACACTCTCATATGGATATTCCCATTCATCCAGTGCTTTCAATACATCGAACAATGTCTGCTGCATCTGAGATTTTGCAACCAGTTCCATCAGAAGATCTACGGTATCCCATTGTTCTTCTTGATCCAGCTCTACACCCTCCGGTACATTCTCTTTTTCTTTGATCGTAATACAGAGACCGGTTCTGTTATTCCATTTACATCCTCCGGCCTCCCGATCCATATACTCCATGACTTTTGGATCCATAACACCTGCTTCGATTTTTTTACCTGCAGGCAGATCCATAATAATAACCGGTGTATCCAGTCTTATCATCCCGGAATCCAAATGCATCTTGATAATTTCTCTTACTCTCATTCTCACAGTTGCCCCGCTCCTTTCTTTAGCGCACATGATGTGCACATTGCTCCCTCTAACCTACTTTTTTCAATTACTCCGGCGTCCGTTGGTCGTTTCCAGCACAATTCACCACATACCGGACAGTGTATCTTTTCCAATCCCGGTTTTCCTTCCGGTGTATGGACCACCAAAGGCATACACAACCATCCGCCTCTGTCTGTTACTTTTCTTGGCTGTATACTCACACTTTTTCTCACAGCACGCACGCTCCTTTCTCCATATCCACGAATATGTAGGCTCCTGCTTCCTTCATATCGAATGGCGGAACATATTTTTTAGTGAGCTTGTCCTCCAGGCATTTATGATATTTTTCATAGTCTGCATACACGGCCACACTCACTAGATTGTCCAGGATCGCATACTGGTTGTAGCGATCCCCAATCAGCTTCTCAATGCCTTTTACTCTCCGCTGCACTGTCTGTGTTGTTACACCAAACAGCGCAGCAAGGTTCTTTTTGTTTGCATACATCTTTCATCCCTCCTTATGCTGTCTTAATTCCAAGCTGTCGCATGGTCTGGAATCCGGCCAGCATTCCTTTAATGTAGATCTTTTCATCGTCAGAGAGTTCTTTTAACATTGGGATCATCTCTTTTACGTCTTCGATCTGGTTGCTTACATTTCTTTTTTCTTCCTGTACTGCTGCCATATGATTTTCTCCTTTCTTCTTATTAATATGGTTTTAATCTTTATCTTCTCATTTGACCTGCCATCATCAGTGCCGGATGGTCGTTCCCGGCAGACGGCCATTGCTGACCGTTTCGACTTTTTATTCTTTCTGTTGTAATAAAACTTTCTCTGAGATTAACTTTCCATCCAAAGTCCAGTATCTTCGTATTGTACGTACCGGACTTTCTTCTGTTCCAATTCCTTCCGTAGTATCCGTTCTTATTACATTTACCAATTCAGCTTTCATTTTCTCCCACCTCTTTGTTCTTGTTGACTTTATCTACGTTTCACTCCTATACTTTGATTCGCTCATTGTTTCTATCATTGCGTTGTTAATTAAAATATGACAGTAATCGCAACATACATTAGTTCAAGTATCGCTATCACAAGTGCGACAATACTTATTTGCATTGGAAAATCCGGATATCTCATAAACAGCGGAAGTCTTGGTCCATTCTTGTACTTCCGCATTTCTTTGTGTAATTTTCTTGCATCTTCTGGTGTTTTTGCTTCTTCGAATTTTTGAATGTAGTACATTCGTTCCTCTGCTGTCATTTCTCTTTTCCTTTTAAACCTCATTTCTTTCACCTCGCTTTGTGTTGACTTTTATTCTCTTCACTCCTATCCTTTAATTACAAGCTCTGTCAGGAGCTGAGTATTAAAAGAAAGGAGCATACTTATGAATGATAATGAATTAGAATTAATTGAAAATTTCAAAACTCTTGTTCGCCGTGCCATGTTATACGCTGAGCATTCTCATGAATTCATTTTTGATGAATCCGTAGATGATTCTGCTGCCGTTGCTTATTTGAATATTGCCGCTTCAAAATTTGCTGCCGCCGAATCCCTCTACTATGCACGTATAGACGTTTTGGAACGTGGCGAAGCAGTAGAAATTTTCCGTCTTTTCGATGTTTATATGCATGAATTCTTATCTAACTACCGGACAGGTCATTCGCACCAGTGGAGTGATATAGAGTTCAATCGCCTAAAGGAAGCCTTTGACTATTCGGCTTTTGCATTCGAAAACAAATAATTTTCTAAGGGGAGGTCTTACCTCCTCTTACTTCGTTCAAGATCTGATGTATCAATGCCGTCTGATACACGATTTCTCTTGCCATCAACGAATCCGGATCCAAACTCACTTGATGTTTTCTTTGTTTACTTTCCTTTAAGAATTCATTTCTTTGAATCTTCGCAAAACGTGAAAGCATTTCGTAATCATTCCGGCTATCGGGATTCTTCATTTTTAATGTTTCTTCTATACATTCTTCATCCCCTGTTACACTTTTCCCGCAGTTCGGGCAGTAGTTTGCTTTTCTTGGAAGCCTTGCAGAGCACTTGTGACATTTCATCTTTCCTTACCTCTTTCCGGATTATTTTTATCTTGGAGACACCTCAATGTCTCCAAGATCTTTTTCATAATCTTTCGACCATCTTCTCTTCAAAAACTCTCCTATTGGTTGATCTCTGTATGTGATTGCTTTTGCTACTCTTACGCATTTATCTTTTATTTCCAGATAATTAGCGGATTCCTCTTTAATTTTTCCGTAATATTTATCAGCAACCGCTTCCAGATCTTCGATCAGTTCATTTAATTCACTCAGTTTATCCATCTCTCTCACCTCGCTTTTCTGTTCCCTATGTCTACACTATACTCCCCATTGTCTACTTTGTCAATATATTTTTGTCCCCTTTGTCTACTTTTTCTATTGACCTTTTGTTGCCAGTGTGCTATTCTACGATTAAGGAAAGAGAGGTGAGTACCCGATGACAACCGGCGAACGTGTAAAAGAAATTCGCAAAACTTTAAACTTAACGCTCGAAAAATTTGGTGAGAAATTAGGAGTTGGAAAAACAGCCATTTCCAAAATTGAAAAAGATGAGCGTAACCTTACCGATCAGATGGCTAAATCCATATGTCGGGAATACAATGTCAACTACGATTACCTTATATATGAAGAAGGGGAAATGTTCTCAGATCTTCCGCAAACCGTTCTTGATGAATTATGTGCGCAATACAGTCTGAATGATTTCGATAAGGCAATTATAGAACTCTATGTGAATACACCTTTGGAATTGCGCCAGGAAGTGAAAAAGAAGATGAAAGAATTCATCCAGAAAGTTAATTTGGACGAATAATGAAAAAGGGAATCCCGACCGCATACGTGCCTTGATTCCCTTTCTACTACTCAAATATGTATATGTACTTCACAAGTTCATATACCCGCTTCAGTTGTTCTGGAGACATTTTGTTTAGAATTTTGTTGATCTTCTTGATCATGAGCATCACTCCTTTGTTCGGATTGTACTTCCAGATATTTCCTGTTTCAATAGGGACATCGAAAGTTTCCACACACGTGGAAACTTTCTCAAATCCCTTGCGGCATGCAGATGCGCTGAGTATAATTGATTATTTATACTCACTGTCATACAGATCTGTTATTTTGCAGTCAAGCGCAATCGCAATCTTTTCAAGGTGGCAAAGCCTTGGTGATGTCTGGTTGGTTTCAACTTTTTGCAAGTACGATTTGCTCAGGCCTGTTTTTTTAGCCAACTGCATAAGTGTCAAATTTTTCTTGGTGCGTGCTTCCCACGTAAGCATCTCCATGAGCGCATTCCTCCTGTCTGTAGTATTTGCACTCAATCGTACTAAAAATGCTTCATTTCATTTTTTTTGCAAAAAAGGTGTGCTTTGCAGAGCCTTAGAAGACTCTGATTTTATATAAAAATAGTAGGAGGATAAATCTATGGGATTGAGATTTAGAAAAAGTGTTAAGATTGCCCCCGGAGTTAAGGTCAATCTTAACAAGAAAAGTACAAGTATTACTTTCGGAGGAAAAGGTGTTCACCGCACCATAAGTTCTACCGGAAAGAAAACTACCTCTGTTGGTCTTCCCGGATCTGGTGCTTATTACACCTCTTCATCCGGCGGTACCAGTGGAGCTAAGAAGAAAGTAAGTAGCAGCTCCGGTCACGAATATAATGTAACTCCGTCGCAAGCTCCGGATACTTCCGCAGCACTTGAAAAGTTTTCAGATCGGACACTCCGGATCTACCGTATCATATTCGGTATCCTGTCTGTACTCTTTCTTTTCATTGCACTGGTTGGATTCGTTGCATCACATATCATATTCGGTATCGTATTCGTCTTGGTGGCTATGATCCCGATCGGAGTTATCAAGAGTTATTCGGATGAATTGAACAGGCGGTCTTCTATATCTTATTCGTCGGCCGGCAGTGATGGTGATCCATATGACGATCTGGAAGAGCATCTGATGTCTAATACGGACTTCGGAGTATACGGATTTGATGATGATCATAAAAAGAAGCAGTCACCTAACAAAGGAAACAACGGTAACAAGCCAAAGAAGCCGAAAAAGAAAACCGGTTGTCTTCCTCTCGTGTGTGCATTGATCGTCCTGTTCGTACTCGTTTCTTTCCTGGTTGGACATAAGAGTATCGAAAAGATTAACATATCTGCAGATACAGATACTGAATATCATGTTGGTGATTCGATTCCAATCGAAGCAAAAGTAACACCGTCCGATGCAAAGCTTGATGATTTTAAAAACGAATTATCCGGAGGCACTCTCGAAAAAGATGGCGATAAAATCACATTTACACCATCCAAGAGCGGTTCATTCAAATTATATGTTGGATCCGATGGTGTAAAAAGTAATGAAATTACAGTTGATGTCGTAGATCCGATCGAAACTGCAGATGTATCTGATGATACTGCAGATTATGATTATGACGATTCTTCAGATATTGATTATAGTTCGGATGTCGCAGATGATACCAGTGATGATGTTACTCCTGATCCGATTGTTTATATAACCGACACAGGATCTAAATATCATAGAGCTGATTGCAGAACTTTAAAAGATTCTAAGATTGAAAAACACTTATCAGAAGTAATAGGCAGCTATCAACCTTGTGGTGTTTGTCACCCACCTACACAATAGGATGAAATATTTATTCAATTATCTCATACGTAAAACACGTATTTATACATATTTTATTGACATACGTATTAACACGTGCTATAATATAGTCATGATAAGGAAAGGAGATACAAAAGATGCCATTAACAGCAAAAGAGATGATTAAGCTTCTCAAGAAAAATGGTTTTATCATAGTTAGTCAGAACGGCTCACATGTAAAGCTGATGAATCCGGAAACTGGTAGAACAGTAATTGTTCCTTATCACTCCAAGGACTTGAAGAAAGGCTTGGAACAAGCAATATTAAAACAGGCGGGACTTAAATAGTCCTGCCGACGCAAATAATATATTATGGAGGTATCGTGTATGAACAGATTATTTTATCCGGCAATTTTTCATAAAGAAGACGGAGGGTTCTGGATCTCCTTCCCAGATTTTCCGGAATGTTTTTCCGACGGGGATGATATGCAGCAGGCTTACGAAAATGCCGTAGATGCATTAGGACTTGCGATCACAAGCAGACAAGAAGAAAAGGAAGCGATTCCTGATCCAACAGATATCAGTGAGCTTAAAGTTGATGATGGTTTTCTTGTTGTCATTGAGTTTGATTTACTTGCGTATTTGAAGAAGCATAGTTCAAAGGCTGTTAAAAAGACACTCACCATTCCTGAATGGTTAAATGAATCTGCTACTGCTATGGGACTTAACTTCTCGCAGGTGCTCCAAGAAGCGTTAATGCAAAAAGTACAGATGAAATAGACTATTATTGAATCAATAAAAAAATAATAACAGAAGCCCCGGTGTTACCAGCACCAGAGCCTCTATCTTTGAATACTATACAGGTTCTAAGAACCCGGTACAATACCAAACCTCAAATATATTGTACCACATTTTCTTAGCACCTGCATAGGTGTATTTTTTATACTTATTTTTAGGAGGAATAATTATGTGGTCAGAAGTTTTAGCAAGTGGAAAAATCAGATTTGGAGAACGCTATACAGATCCATTAACATTAAAAACGCACAAAGTATCTTGCACGATGGAAAAAGACACCAACAGTACCAGGAAGCAGGCTCAGCTCATCCTCAATGAAAAGATACAGCAAAAACTTGAAGACATTTCTCTTTCTGCCACAGTACGTAAAGAGAAACTTCGTTTCGGACAGCTTTGCACTATATATAACAATTTTCAAAAAAGCTCCCGCGCACCATCTACTTATAAGAGAAATCTTCATGCCTGCAATTCTCTCCGGCGAATCCTTGGAGAGAATACACTTGTTGATCAGCTTACAGCCGGATATGTTATCGAAAAGCTTTCTGCTGAAAAAGAAGATATTGGAACAACAAATGAACGTATCACTCGCCTTAAAGCTTTAATCCGTTGGGGATTTGAGAACGACTATATCTCTGATATTTCGTGGATTGATAAGATCAAGAAAGAGACTGACCGAAAAAAGAAAGCTAAGTTGGAGGAAAAATATCTGGAACGTGATGAGCTGAGCACTCTTCTTAAGAGCATGACTGTTCCTCGTTGGAGGATGCTTGCTTCTTTCGCTGCTCTCTCAGGACTCCGTGTTGGTGAAATTATTGCTTTGCATGATTCAGATGTAGATCTTGACAACCGAGTGATTCATGTCAATAAAAACTACGATGCCAATAATAAACTTGTCGGATATCCGAAAAATGTTTTTTCCTACCGAGAAGTCTATATCCAAGACGAGCTCCTTACTTTGTGCAGACAGATTAAGTTTTTCACCAAGAAAGAGCAGCTGCTTACCGGTGTCCGCAGTAAATTGTTTATTTGCGATATTTCCGGTAATTATGTTAACTATTATTCGTACAATGATTATTTAAAAGAAGTTGCAAGACGTGTACTGGATAAAAATATTGAAATCACAACTCATGTTATGAGACATACCCATGTTGCTCTTATGGCCGAGCAATTCATTCCACTGGAAGTTATATCCCGTCGTCTCGGACATGCCAACAGTAAGATCACAAGAGAAATCTATTTCCATGTAACTGACAAAATGAAAGAGCATGATAATCAGCTGATCCGGTCTGTAAAGATTCTTTAATCACATGGGACTTTCATGGGACAAATTATATTTTGCTATGTTATGCTGTGATATACACAATCCTGTATTTTCAATGTTTTCACTCTCTATGTTACATTGTGATGTATAAAAAAATTCCCACTATCCGCATTCAAAAAACAGTATAATCAAGGATTTTAACGATTGGGACATTTACTATTTTTACCATTTTTATTACTATGGTTTCGCAAGAAGTAAATGTTTCTTTTTTATACAAAAAGCACTAACAGAAGATTCTATTTCTTCCGCTAGTGCTTAACTTTCATCAATCCCGTTTTTTTCTGTAAATTGCAATTCCGCCCGCAACCGCTGTTCCCAGAGATCCAAGCGTCAACATCCATAAAAATGTATGATTTTCCACTCCTGTCTTCGGTGATTTACGGATGGATGAAGATGGTTTCAGATTGTCTGTGTTGATTTTCGGCGATACTGCAGATTTTTCATTATTCTTATACATAATTGTCTGATCCGCGTTATCTATATTCGCTTCATCTGCAATCAGATGATCTTCCTCATCATACAGATTCTCAAATACCACAACCGCTTTCCCGCCCAATTCACGTGCATCAAGTTCGAATGTCATTTCGACTGTTCCTGCTGATTTTTCCGGCGTAAATGTTGTTCTGCCTGTGATTTTTCTGTTGTTTTTATCTGTCATTTCTTTCCCGTCCGCTTTATCCATCAAAACGCCTTTTAATATGTAAGTTTCGCCAGGCAGCAGATTTTCATAAGACACCTGATCTATGATTGTCTGCTTTTCTCTTGCATCTCCTTCCTGCGTCTTTGACTTTTTATCCATAGCTTTTGTACCAATCTTCGGGAAATAAATACTTTGTTCTTTTGCCTCCGGATCTTTATGTTCTGCGATGCTTTTTCCGTCTATTTTAATCTCTTCATATATGACTGCCGTTTTTCCCGACAGATCAGTTCCATTGATTTCAAATGCAATTTCAATACTGCCATCTGCCTTTTCCGGAATAAATTCCTGCTGTTTTTCTTCACTCAACCGCTGTTCTGTCTCCTTCTCGACTACCGTTCCATGTAATGTGTAGGTTTCACCAGGCAGTAGATTCCTGTATTCTATCGTATCTGTAAGTTCTACATATTCACCGGCATATGCATGATGTGTCCCTGTATTTTTGTCAGAAGCCGTTGTTCCTGCTGACGGCACATGGATTGTCTGATCTTCATCTTCCAGATCTGTATGTACTGCATATAATTTTTCACCATAATATAATTTTTCAAATGCGACCAATGTCTTTCCTGCAAGATTACTTCCATCAAACACAAATTCTACTTCCGCTGTTCCGTCTTTTCCTTCTGCAACAAATTCTACACTTTCTGTTATCTTTCTGCCAGACGCACTTCTTGCTGCTTTTCCTGTTTCCTTATCCATTAACGTTCCGGTAATCTTGTATTTTTTCCCTTTTTTCAGATTATGATATTCTACCGTATCTATAATCCGCATATCTTTCTCAGCTTTTACCATCTTCATATCTGTTACTTCGTCTTTTACAGAAGTTTTTAATTTTGGAAAATGAATCATCTGATCTGCATCTTCCAGATCCTTATGCACTGCGATCACTGTATTATCCAACATGCATTCTTCAAATATTGTAATACTTTTTCCGGCCAGAGACTTTGCATCAAAGTCAAATTTTACTTCCACGCTGCCTTCGGCTGTCTTCGGCTTAAATCTCTTAGAAGCAGTAATATTTCTGTTTTCGCCATCCAGAATCATTTCCCCTGTTTCCCTGTCCATCAATGTACCCTTCATGACATATTCCTGCCCTTTTTTCAAACCTGTATAAGTGATGGTATCTATGATCGTTACTTTTTCATCTGCATTTGAATAATGTGTTCCGGTTGCTTCATCTTTTGCTGATGTTGCAATTGTAAGATCTGGATTAAGTATTGTCCCAAGATCAACAACATACCGGTCCCTGGAAATGCGGAATGTTCCTTTATACAGAACTTTATCTACATTTTCTTCACAGCGAAGTTCTTCCAACCGATAGGTATCATAAGGAAATGCACCATATGCATCATTTACTTCTACACTTTCCCCGTTACTGTTCGTTCCAAACCACACACCACTTTCAGATTGTCCGCTATTGGTATCTTTGCTGTGTTTCGTATAATCAGATGCCGATGAAAAATATCCATTTTCGTCTGTCATGATCCGGTGACATTCCCCCGTCGTTACCGATGTGATCTGAAACGGAATTCCTGCCATTGCCATCTGTGTTTCTTCATCTTTTTTCTGAAATTCAATATCCCCTCTACATATACGGTCTGCTATTTTATAGTTGTTTCCACCCTGTATATTGGTCTGATTTCCATTCTGAACGATCTGTGTCAGGTAATAATTTTCTGCAAGTTTTCCGTTATCTCCTTCTATATAAGCCTTTTCCAGCATATATCCTTTTGGCGCTTTGGTTTCTTCAATGCTGACTGTTCCAAGCGGAAGCACCGGCTTATCTCCATTTTCTGCATAATAAAAATCATCACCGGATATCTGATACTCTTTTCCCAGTTTACTTCTGCAGACGTCATTCTCCTTTTTGGTACGTAACACCCATACTTTCGAAGGTTTTTCAGGCAAAGATTCCTGCGTATATCTGCCTGCATAAAAGCGTACTGTAAACTCTGCACCTTCCAGGCTTCCACCGCCAAGTGCTTTTCCCTCTTTGCTCTCCTGATCAATTTTATCCAGAAGCAACTCCATATCTGAATACACCGGTACATCCTTCACATTTACTTCTACTGTCTGTCCGGATGTAACTGTTACCGGATATATCCTCTCATCCAGTTTATATCCTTTTGGTGCTTTCTTTTCTTTTACATAATACATACCTTCTTCTAATTCCAGCGTATTAGACTCTCCGTTTTTGTCCGTTGTAAATACAGCGTTTTCTTTCGTTGCGCCACGATCTGAATAGACTCCGTAGGCTGCACCTTCCAAAGAATATTCTGCATTACCATCTGTAAGCGTTGTCAGTGTCTTTCCTTTTTTTAACTTTGCATACCCGTTGTAACTGCGGTGTATGACGGCAGTTCCGCTGACTCTCTGATACCCGATCAGCCTGCCGCTGCTGTCTTTTGTCACGCCATCCGTTGCCCCAGTCACACTCGTACAGTATAAGTTTCCTGTAACTTCTCCCGTTGCTTTATTCACTGCAGTGATGGTGTATTTATAGGTGCATTCCTGCCCTGTATATGGCGCAGCAGCCGTATGATCCGCACACCCTCCGTTTGCAGTAACGCCGGCAAGGATTCCGGTAAATCCGCCCATGGTTACCCCGTGTACCGTATGACCGTTTCCACCATTCACAGCCGTGACCACACAATTTCCGGTAAATACATCCCCTACTTCCGGCTTTTGCTGATTTCCCCGCGCCTGTACCATTCTTCTTGAATATACACCGCTTCTTTCTGCTCCATTCCCGAATGTTATGACTACTTTCTTGTTCATACCCATAGCTGTAATATCACGCCAGTAACTCTTCCCCTCTGTCACCGAAGTGTCTTCCAGCTCGTATCTGCCTTCTTCATCAAGTATCTTCATGCTGATCCTGGTGTCTTCTTCTGCATCCGAGTGTACACGTATACACATTCCATCAGGCACTGTTATTTCACTGCCTGATTGGACCGTTCTTATACAATCCTCTACATCTGTTACTGTTACGGAACCTTCTCCTACAACTTCAAAACTCATCTTCCTTGCCGGATTTTCCGCATTCACACTGGTCTGTGACACGCCAAACGCAGAGACCTGACATAGCAATATCCCTGCCAGTAACGAAGCTATCGTTTTCTTACTTTTTTGAATCTTCGTCATACAATTCCTCTCTTTCTTGTTATTTATATTAATCCGACCGTTGTAAATACCTCCTTTCCATGTCAAACACAACGTAAAATCTGTCAGATTATTCCATATTCACTTGGATAGATTATAAATGGGTTATCTGGCAACGTCATATGAGAAGCATGACCTGCCTTTTGATCATTTATCTGAAATTAAATAAGACCGAACAACAGAATGTTATTCAATTATTTTTGTATATAATACAACACAGATTCCAGAGATGTCAATCCCCAAAACCTGTGTTTTACATAGTTTTTAATTCATATTTTATTAACCGGAACCTAAAGCTGATTCTGCGGGAACAATGCATCATCTACTGCCGTGAGATCATCATTCGGAATATAATATGCTCCGTCTTTATTCACCTTTACGTGAACTTCTTTTTCCATCTTATCGCCATACGTCGGGTCTGCAAGTTTTGCACTCATAATTTCATACATCTTCCGCATGATTGCCTCATTAAGTTCTTCATCTGACGGGATTGATTCTACATTCGAATATGTGTCTGTCACCCATTGATCAAGCTCATCTGATACAGTAGAAAATGCCGTAAACGGACACACTTCAACAGTTACAGTAAATTCATCATCTTCTGTTTCTTTTGCTTCTTTCACTTTATAATTTGCACTCTTTAACATTTTTTCAAACATCGAACGATAGTCCGCTTTTAATTCATCCGATACACCGGTGTCATCAAAACCGGCTTCTTTCATAATCGTATCAAGATTTGTCTCGTATTCTTTTTTGGCTTCTTTTTCTGTCGTCTCTGTTATCTCGGCATACTTCTTAACTTCTGCTTTGTATCCACAATCCAAGGCAGACTGTACATAATCCATTGCATCGTCCGTTGTCATACCTCCACATCCGCATAACAGTAACATCACTCCAGCCAGCACCAGCGCCAGTACACCATGTTTTTTCATTTTATTGCCTCCTCATAAAAAATGATAGTGCCCGTTTCTTAATTGAAAGGACACTATCATTATATCTAAACCTGATTTTTTCCACAACTATTTTTCAATCAGTTTTTTTCCGATATCAAAGCAGTCGAATGTTGCAAAATAATCAGCCGGCGTTTCTGCTCTTCTGATCAGTTGTGTAGTCCCGTCTTCTTTCAGAAGCACTTCGGCAGATTTTAATTTTCCATTGTAATTATATCCCATAGAGAAGCCATGTGCTCCCGTATCATGAATTACCAGCACATCACCCATATCAATCTTCGGAAGCATACGGTCGATTGCAAATTTATCATTGTTTTCACACAGCGATCCTGTTATATCATATTTGTGATCGCAAGGTGCATTTTCTTTACCCATTACAGTAATGTGATGATAAGCTCCGTACATAGCAGGACGCATCAGGTTAACTGCACATGCATCTACACCAATATATTCTTTGTGTGTATGCTTTTCATGAATTGCCGTTGTAACCAAGCATCCGTAAGGTCCCATCATAAAACGTCCCATCTCTGTATAGATTGCCACATCGCCCATACCGGCAGGTACCAGTACTTCTTCATATACGCGGCGCACACCGTCGCCAATCGCACGGATATCATTTGGCTCTTGATCTTGTTTATAAGGGATACCTACACCACCGGACAGATTAATGAATTTGATATGTACACCTGTTTCTTTCTGAAGCTTTACTGCAACTTCGAACAGAACTTTCGCAAGCATCGGATAATACTCATTGGTTACTGTATTACTTGCAAGGAATGCATGAATGCCGAATTCTTTGGCACCTTTTTCCTTTAAAATCTTAAATGCATCAAATAACTGTTCTGTAGTCATTCCATATTTCGCATCTCCCGGATTATCCATGATGTCATTACTGATTTTGAACATCCCACCCGGATTGTAGCGGCAGCTGATCGTCTCCGGAATATGTCCGATTGCTTCTTCAAGGAAATCAATGTGTGTGATGTCATCCAGATTGATGATTGCATTCAGCTTGTCTGCCAGTACAAATTCTTCTGCCGGAGTATCATTCGAAGAAAACATGATGTCCTCTCCTGTTGCCCCGATCGCATCGGAAAGCATCAGCTCTGTATAGGAAGAACAGTCACATCCACATCCATACTCTCTTAAAATATTGATCAGAAACGGATTTGGCGTTGCCTTTACCGCAAAATACTCTCTGTATCCTTTATTCCACGAAAATGCTTCTTTTAAAGCTTTCATATTCTCACGGATTCCTTTTTCGTCATATAAATGAAACGGTGTCGGATAAGTTTTAATAATCTCGTCTAACTGTGCTTTTGTTACAAATGGTTCTTTTTTCATCAATCCTTGTTCTCCTCTCGTATAGATAATAACTTTATCTCATTCGCAAGTGCTGTTTTGTACAATTCTACAAAGTTTTTCTGTCCGGAATAGAGACATGTATTCATACTCCCCTCTCCGTATTCACCTGTCAGTACATATTTCGAATCGGCAATGATTCCTATCTGCATTCCTCTGTTTTCTCCAAAATATACTTTTGCATTGTGAAAGGTCGCCGGTTGATCGGTGATGATCACCACTTTTTTTCTTTCTTCCATCAATGTATCAAGCTCCCGGATCAGAAGCAGCAGATAATTCCTTGTACAACTGATATAGACTCTCTGATCAACCTGAGATAACAGATTCTTTATCTTATTCAGTATATTCTCTGCGCCTTCAATTGTAATGTATCCTTCTACATACGCTTTCTCCGTCGGCATATGTTCCTGCAGCCATTTTCCGGATTCCTCCAGCTTACGGATACGATTCTTACAGAATTCGTTAAGCGGGACAGGCACATATTTTCTGGTACTGGCCTCTTCTACAAGGTAAGCCGCACCTTTCTCTGTCATACTAGCCAGAGAATTATATGCATTGGATCTGGATATTCCGGTCTGTTTAGCAACTTCGTATCCAGTTACCTTTCCCTCTGTCAGCAGGCACTGATAAATGCTTGCTTCTTGTCTTGTGAGTCCGAATTCCATCAGGCGCTCTGTAAATGATGTCTGTTCCATCTTCGTCATCCACCTTTTGGTTCTTTAGTAGTTCTCTACAGGAACACTATAAGTGAATTTTCTCTGTATGTCAAGGAGAAACTTTCTCAAAAATATGCAAAGAACCAGAAAACCCCGACTGATTCAGCCTCGTTGCTTTCTGGTTCTTTATAAGCAGTCCTGCTTATTTACTATTTTTATTTTCTGTCATCTATCATCGCAATTCTCATCATGTTACTTACTGTTCTGTTCTCAGATACATTTGTAGATGGAATTCCAAGCGTTAATACAACCATGTCTCCTGCTTCTGCAAGCTTCTTTGCACAGATCAGATCGATTGCAGTATCACAGATATCTTCTGTTGTATATACAGCAACTGATTTCAGCGGCATAACTCCCCAGTTGATCTGCATTCTTCTCAGTGTTGCCTCATCCGGGCTGATACCGATAATACCTGTCTTAGGTTTGAACTTAGATACAACTCTTGCCGTAGCACCTGATACAGTTGGTGTTACGATACATTTAGCACGAAGATTATTAGCCGTTGTTACTGTTGCATTTGCAAGTGCGCTGGATGCACTCTTAAGTCTGTGTTCTCCTGCTTTTCTAAGGATCATATCATAATCCAGATGCTCCTCTGTATTTTCAACAATATGAACCATCATCTGTAAAGCTTCTAACGGATATTTACCCTGAGCTGTCTCTCCGGAAAGCATGACTGCATCTGTTCCGTCATATACCGCATTGGCAACATCTGTAACCTCTGCTCTTGTAGGACGTGGATTACGCATCATAGAATCAAGCATCTGTGTAGCTGTGATAACCGGTTTAAAGTTATCGTTACATTTCTGGATAATTGTCTTCTGAAGGTATGGAACTTCCTCTGCCGGAATTTCAACACCAAGATCTCCTCTGGCTACCATGATTCCGTCTGCGCAACGGATAATCTCATCAATATTCTTGATTGCTTCAAAGTTCTCGATTTTTGCAATTACAGGGATATACGGAGCCTTACATTCTCTTAAGAATGATTTGATCTCCAGAATACATTCTGCATTTCTGACAAATGAAGCTGCAATAAAATCTACACCCTGCTCCACGCCGAATTTCAGGTCATCACGGTCTTTATCTGTGATAGCTGGAAGACGGATCGCAACGTTTGGTACATTAACACCCTTCTTTTCTCCGAGTTCGCCGCCATTAACAATTTCACAATTGATGTTATTTCCCTTTTTATCTTTTACTTTCAGTTCAATCAGACCATCATCGATCAGGATCGTACTTCCGGCTTTGACATCTTCTACCAGACCTTTGTATGTAATAGAAACAATCTTGTTATCTCCGACAATCTCGTCTGTTGTCAGGGTAAATGTCTCTCCTGCTTCAAGCTGTACTTTCTTTCCATCTTTTAATACACCTGTACGGATCTCAGGTCCTTTTGTATCCAGAAGAATTGCGATCGGTTTGTTCTCTTCTTCACGAATCTTCTTTAACATATCCATACGGCCCTTCTGTTCTTCGTGATCACCGTGTGAAAAGTTAAATCTTGCAATGTCCATTCCATTCTGAACTAACTTTCTCATCATGGTTTCATCATTTGTATTTGGTCCCATTGTACAGATAATTTTTGTTTTTTTCATATTTCTCCTATTCCTCTCTTAATTATTTAACATGTGTATGTGTGAACAAATGATCCTGGCAATATTCATAATTGCCATTACATTTTGAACAATACCGGAATTCCAGATTCGGATCATCCAGTTCTGTTCTTCCGCAGACTGCGCATCTGTGTTTTGCCCCATTTGCATAGCTGTTTACCGGTCTTTCCGCATGTCTCATCTTGCGCTTGAAATCATTCTTTCTTTTCATCTGACCTGGTGTGTAAGGCTTCATATTACGTGAACTCAGGAAAAAAATGATAAAGTTCAGTATTGAGATAAATGCTGCAAGCGCATTCGCCTTATAATATATACCAAAAACACCTCCGCCGTAGGCCGGAAGAAAAGCCTGCACAATCGCATAGATAAAATACAAGCCATCAAGTATAGCCAGCCATTTGATCTTAATCGGAATAACGAAAAATAATAACAGCTGGATATCCGGATACAGTGCTGCAAATGCAAAGAATAACGATAAATTCAGATACCATGTATCCATTGGTAACACAGTGCCTGTCAGTAAATATGCCAGTATGGCTCCCAGTACAATAAAGAGCATTCCCGAAAAGAAATACAGATTAAAACGAAACGCCCCCCACGCTGCCTCTAACTGCTTCCCTATCATATAATAGAGATACAGTGCAAATACAATAAAGATCAGACTGTCAGACGGAGGCTGGATAATAAATGTAACAATTCTCCATATCTGCCCCTGGAGAATCTTGCTGGCATCCAGACTTAAGAACTGCCTATAGAACGTCGGGTTAATCAACTCCAGCGCAAATCCGGCTGCATATAATATTATAATATAGGTGATCAAATTGGGAATAGCATATCTGCTAAATTTCCGTTCAAGTTTATCTAACCAATTGTTCATATAACTGCTCCTTTACGTTTATTCTCACACTGTAGATATTCTACCTTCCCAACTGATATTTGTCAATTGTGCCAAGTAAAGTTCATCTCTTTTTAACATATCTTCAACATTTGTTAATTGTCTTTTGAGAACTTTTGTCGTATAATGTTACAGGTTGCAATTAAGCAAAATGCATTTAATAAGAAGAAAGACATATAGATCAACATGATAAGGAGTTACATAATATGAATCAAAAAGAATTATACGCACTTGGTATCGACATCGGTTCTACAACCGTAAAGATTGCCATCTTAGATGAGAATAATGAAGTGGTATTTTCTGATTATGAGAGGCATTTCGCGAACATCCAGGAAACTCTTTCCGATCTGTTAGGAAGAGCGGTACATAAATTAGGTCCTGTCCATGCATCACCGGTCATTACCGGTTCCGGCGGACTGACTCTTGCGAAACATCTTGGTGTACCGTTTGTACAGGAAGTAATCGCTGTATCTACTGCTCTCCAGGACTATGCACCTCAGACAGACGTTGCTATCGAACTCGGTGGAGAAGATGCCAAGATTATCTACTTTGAAGGTGGTAATGTAGAACAGCGTATGAACGGCGTCTGTGCCGGTGGTACAGGATCCTTCATCGATCAGATGGCATCTCTTTTACAGACTGACGCCTCCGGACTGAACGAATATGCAAAAAATTATAAAGCTCTCTATACCATTGCTGCACGATGTGGTGTATTTGCCAAGACGGATATCCAGCCTCTGATCAATGATGGTGCTGCCAAAGAAGACCTTGCTGCTTCTATATTCCAGGCAGTTGTCAACCAGACTATCAGCGGACTGGCCTGTGGTAAACCAATCCGCGGACATGTTGCATTCTTAGGAGGACCTCTTCATTTCCTCTCTGAACTGCGCGAAGCTTTCATCCGCACACTGAAACTGGACGATGAACACATCATCGCCCCGACACATTCCCATCTGTTTGCAGCAGCCGGTTCTGCTCTGAATTCAAAGAAAGATCTGGACGTGCCTCTCATTGATATGCAGCACCGTCTGGAAGGAAAGATCAAAATGGAATTCGAAGTGGATCGTATGGAGCCGTTGTTTGCAACGGAAGCAGATTTTAAAGAATTCGAAAACCGTCATGCAAAGCATCAGGTACCTGTGAAGGATCTTGCCACTTATCAAGGAAAAGCATTCCTTGGTATTGATGCAGGTTCCACCACAACCAAAGCTGCCCTGGTAGGCGAAGACGGTACTTTATTATATTCTTTCTATCATAATAATGAAGGAGATCCTCTTGGTACAACGATCTCTGCCATCAAAGACATTTACAATAAACTGCCGGAAGGCGTGGAGATTGTTCACTCCTGCTCTACCGGCTATGGTGAGGCACTGATCAAAGCTGCCCTCCTGTTAGACGAAGGAGAAGTAGAAACAGTTTCTCATTACTATGCCGCATCCTTCTTTGAACCGGATGTAGACTGTATCCTGGATATCGGAGGCCAGGATATGAAATGTATCAAGATCAAGAATCAGACGGTTGACAGCGTACAATTGAATGAAGCATGTTCATCCGGATGCGGTTCTTTTATTGAAACATTTGCAAAATCTCTAAATTATACGGTAGAAGATTTTGCTCATGAAGCATTATTTGCCAAAAACCCAATTGACCTTGGTACCCGCTGTACTGTTTTCATGAATTCAAAAGTAAAACAGGCTCAGAAAGAGGGTGCGGAGGTTGCAGATATTTCAGCCGGTCTTGCTTACTCCGTAATCAAGAACGCATTATTTAAAGTTATCAAGGTGTCCGATGCATCTGAACTCGGTAAACACATCGTTGTTCAGGGAGGAACATTCTACAACAACGCCGTACTGCGGAGCTTTGAAAAGATCGCCAACTGCGAAGCCATTCGTCCGGATATTGCCGGTATCATGGGCGCATTCGGTGCTGCACTGATCGCACGTGAGCGTTACGTTGACTGCGAAGGTACAACCATGCTTTCCATCGAAGATATTGAAGCCATGGAATATTCTACTACTATGACAAAATGCAAGGGATGTACGAATAACTGCCGCCTGACGATCAATCATTTCAGCGGCGGACGTAAGTTCATCACAGGTAACCGTTGTGAACGTGGTCTCGGGAAACAGAAAACAACTAACAAGCTTCCGAACTTATTTGAATATAAATTAAAACGCTATTTTGATTATAAACCATTGGCAGAGGAAAATGCTCCTCGCGGAATCATTGGTATTCCTCGTGTACTGAACATGTACGAGAATTATCCGTTCTGGTTCACATTCTTTAATGAACTGGGATTTCGGGTTGTTCTTTCTCCTGTGTCAAACCGCAAGGTATACGAACTGGGAATTGATTCCATCCCAAGTGAATCCGAATGTTATCCGGCAAAGCTGGCACACGGACATGTACAATGGCTGATCAACAACGGTATCCACACCATCTTTTATCCCAGCATTCCATATGAGAGGAATGAATTTGCGGAAGCCAATAACCATTACAACTGTCCGATCGTAACTTCCTACCCGGAAAATATCAAGAACAACATTGATGCAATTGTTCACGGAGAAGTAGATTTTCTTCATCCATTTATTTCTTTTGCCAGCGAAGACACCATCTCTTACCGGCTGGTTGATGAATTATCCGGAAAGTTCCATATCCCGGCTGACGAGATCAAAAAAGCAACGCATACTGCCTGGGAAGAACTCGCTGCATGCAGAAAAGATATGCAGAAAAAAGGTGAAGAGACGATCAGGTTCTTAAACGAAACCGGAAACCGTGGTATTGTTCTTGCAGGACGTCCGTATCACATCGATCCGGAGGTAAACCATGGTATTCCAGAACTGATCAATTCTTATAATATTGCAGTTCTGACGGAAGATTCCATCTCCCACTTAAATCCTGCCGAGCATCCTCTCAATGTTATGGACCAGTGGATGTATCATTCCCGTCTGTATGCCGCAGCAAACTACGTAAAGACGGTAGACAACCTGGATCTGATCCAGTTAAATTCTTTCGGATGTGGTCTGGATGCCGTTACAACCGATCAGGTGGCATCAATACTGAATGACTCTGACAAGATCTACACCTCTTTAAAAATCGATGAGGTTAATAACTTAGGCGCCGCAAGAATCCGTGTCAGATCACTGCTTGCCGCAATCCGTGTCAGAGAGAAACGTGGGGAAAAACGTACCATTCATTCTTCTGCAATAAAAAAGGTCGTATTCACCAAAGAAATGCGTAAGAATTATACAATTCTCTGCCCACAGATGTCTCCCATCCATTTCGAGCTTCTGGAGCCTGCATTCAACGCATCCGGATATAACCTTCAGGTATTGCCTAATGACAACAAACAGGCTGTAGACGTAGGCCTGAAATATGTAAACAATGATGCCTGCTATCCATCTCTGATGGTAGTCGGTCAGATCATGGAAGCGATTCTTTCCGGTAAATATGATACAGATAAAATCGCTGTGATCATCAGTCAGACCGGCGGTGGATGCCGTGCTTCCAACTACATCGGATTTATCCGACGGGCTCTTAAGAAGGCCGGATACGGAAATATTCCGGTTATCTCCATCAACTTAAGCGGTCTGGAAGACAATCCGGGATTCAAGCTGACTCCGAAGCTGATCTTACGAGGCATCTATGGTGCTATATTCGGTGACATTTTTATGAAATGTGTATACCGTCTGCGTCCATATGAAGCAGTTACCGGATCAGTCAATGCAATGCACAGAAAATGGCTGAAAGTATGCCAGGACTTCTTGTCTAACGGCTACCCGAGCAGGCGTAAATTCAAACGTCTCTGCCGTGAGATCATTGGAGATTTTGATAACAACATTGAATTACTGGACATTAAGAAACCTCGTGTCGGTGTTGTCGGCGAAATTCTCGTCAAATTCCTTCCGGCTGCCAATAACTACCTGGTAGACCTCCTGGAAAGTGAAGGAGCCGAAGCTGTTGTCCCGGATCTTCTGGACTTCCTGCTCTACTGCTTCTACAACCAGAACTTCAAGGTTGAAAAGCTTGGATTCGAAAAGAAAAAAGCCACAACAGCTAATCTTGGTATCAAAGTTCTGGAATGGTTCCGTGCTCCGGCAACTGAAGCATTTGCAGCAAGCAAGCACTTCACACCGCCAGCTAAGATCCAGGATCTTGGAAAGATGGCTTCGGACATTGTATCTCTTGGTAACCAGACTGGTGAAGGATGGTTCCTTACAGGAGAAATGTTAGAGCTGATCCACAGTGGTGCGCCAAATATCGTATGTACACAGCCATTCGCCTGCCTGCCGAACCATGTCGTAGGTAAGGGAGTTATCAAAGAACTTCGCAGACGCTATCCGGAGTCTAATATCGTAGCAATTGATTTCGACCCAGGTGCAAGCGAAGTCAACCAGTTGAACCGGTTGAAACTGATGCTTTCTACGGCGAATAAAAACTTAAACAAATAATTTTGCTTGGGATTTAATTAAATTGGGATTTAATTTATTAACGGGAAGCGGCCTCTCAGTCCTTGAAAGAAACAATAGATAAGGCTTCTTGTTCAGGTTCCATACCATAAGAAACACTAAGAG